>Ga0207705_10000218_pt1 | contig 57067 bp, 83 predicted proteins | sample KBSC13metaG_FD_184314 | JGI IMG/M metagenome (GOLD analysis project Ga0207705, IMG submission 184314) | Corn rhizosphere microbial communities from Kellogg Biological Station, Michigan, USA - KBS C1-3 metaG (SPAdes) (version 2) | ecosystem: Host-associated > Plants > Roots > Rhizosphere > Soil ... | reverse complement strand
GGGATAGTCGGGAATGAACCCCAGACCGTCCAGGATCGCCAGCGCGTCGGCCCACTCCTGCCGAGTGATCGTCTCGCCCGTCGCGTCGGCCCAGGTAACCCACGCGAGCGTGTAGTCCTGGCCGGCCTCCACCTGGAACAAGTGGCCCACTGCGGTGTCACTGCTCGAGTTCCACCCTGCGTCGACCACCTGCTGACCACTGAAAGCCCCAGAAGCCGACGTCCCGTCCGGGTAGTCGGTGTTCGCCGTCGTACCCTTCCAGACGTAGAGGTCGGCGTACTGCGGCGTCTGTGGCGTAGGCGGCAACACCATCAGCCAGGCATCGCACGGAGCCGTCCACGTCTCGAAGTGGACACTCGCAGTGCCGTACCAAGAGTCCGAGGCAGTCAGCTCGCCGCTCGTGTAGGTGTGGTCAGCCAGCGTGGGCCAATCAAGGCCACCTCCACCGCCACCACCGCCGGTAGCACTGACTACCGGATTGGCCGGGTCAGTCGCGTCGACCGCGATGCCGGTGCCAGCGACGACCGATGCCACACCACCTCCGCCACCCCCTCCGCCACCGGTGTCGATGACCGGCTTCTGGAGCAGGGTGAACTTCTTCTTCAGTGTGACGCTCATGCGATCACGACCCCGGTGATCACCACGTCGATCACGTCAGCCGTGCCGGCCTTGACCGCGATCTTGTCGCCGTCGCCAAGCATCGCCCCACCGAGGAGGTCGCTCAGGCTCAGCGAGTCGCCGGCCGCCAAGCTGAAGCTGTCCGGAATCACCTTGTGCGTGGCGTCGAGGCTACCGCCGCTCGGCACGATGCTCAAGCCGATGGTAGCGTCCGCCCCACCCACGTTGCTGATCACCCCATGAGCGATCTTGACCGCCTTGTTCGCCGCCACGGTGTAGATCGCAGTCTCCGCCGTGGGGTGCACCTGTGTTGACACCAGCACAGTCGGTGTCATCGTTGTTGCCGTCATCATGTTCGGTGTGGCCATGTCATCCTCCGAAGACGAGGGCGAAAGCTACTGCCCGCCCGGTTGATGTTGCGAGTGTCTCCGCATCGCCCTCGTCAACGTATGGAACCAGGGCGTAGTTATACGCCGCGGCCGCCGCCAGAGCGGGTACTACGGTCGTCCAGTCCACCGAAGTATCGGTGTAGGGCAGGATGATACTGAACTGCCGGTGCGCCCCCTCCACTCGCTCCGTAACCGAGTAGCTGACCCCGTCGGGCATCGAGTCCACGTCATCGGTGGCCGCCAGGGTGATGCTGAAAGAGCCAGTACCATCCAGCGTCGCCGTCTGAGTGAACGGGGCCAGAATGAAGCCGCTGTCCGGCTCCTGTAGCGGGTCGCTCAGGGTAAACTGGATAGTGCCAGTAGCCGGCGTCGTGCCATCCTGACGAACGTACTTACCGGTAATCGTGACTTCAGTCACCGCCATCTGGCACCTCCCTACTCACCCTCGAATACCACGTCGGTACCGCCCTGTCAGGCAGCAGCGTCACCACGAGAAAGGGTACGTCGGGTACCGCCTGCCGAAGATCGTCCTGCGACGGCCCGATCAGCCCGCCCGGATGCGTATGCCACACCACCAGCTTCTCGACGACCTCCTGCGGTGTCTCGCCCAGCCAGTCGCCGAGCTCATACCGCAGATCATCGAGCAAAATCCGCGTACCGTCCAACGGTCGGGGCGACCTGTTGGGCAGTTCTCTAACGGTCGCACCCCTCACCGGATGACTCCGGGGCACCATCAGCCCGCCCGCCTCGTTCGGCGCCCTCAGCCGGCCGATCCTCTCTATCTCCTCTAGATCCCTGTCGTCCAGGATCGGGTACCTCACGGAGCGCCGCCTCTGCTCGAGCGAGTTGTTCATAGGTAATCACCCCCGCCTCGATCAGCGCGACCCTCAACGCCAGATCAGCAGTGACCGTCACGCGACGAGCCTCAGGTTTACGAGGGGTTGAGTGGATCAATTCGCCGTTCTCACTGAACGCGTGATGCAGCTCCCCCGCCCGAACCCTCGTATCATGCTCGGTCCGGGCGATCAGGCAGATCGCGCACTTCTTCTCGTTCGGTGTCGCGGGTAGGCCGTCACGAGGATCACTCTTCATCCTCGTCCTCCTCCCCCTCAGCGTCCAAGATCTCCTCGGACCGCCCCAGCGCCCTAGCCGCCGACGGAGAAGCCGGCTGAAACGCGGCGAAAGCGGATGCATCCCCGGGTGTAACCAGAGCAGCACCCAGGATGCCCTGCAGCTTCACCGAGATATCCGCCTCGACCGGCTGCTTCGGCTTGCCGACCACGTGCTCGAGAAGGAACTTGACCGCCTCGAGCTTCGTGGAAGCATTCACCAGCGGCTTGCCCCTGTCGTCGGCCTCATCGTTGTCGATGATGTTGCCGAGCAGCTTCAGCGCGCTGACTGTGTGGATCTGCATCTCACCACGCACCATGTCGCGGAATCGCTCCATGGCCTTCTCGTGCACCTCGCGCGAGATATACGCAGGAGGCCGGCCCTTGAACGTGCCGTCAGACGCCCTTGGCCGACCCCGAGCCAGCTCCTCCATGTCCCACTCTTCCAACGGCTTGTACAGAGTCTCCAGCTCACTCTGTGCAATCCGCTGATGCTTCGTGGCCTTCCGCCTCGCCCGCGCACGGATCTGCTTCTCGCTCATGCTCAGGCCGATGGTCTCAGGCGCCTCAGCCCTGGCCCGAGCTCGCTTCTCGGCCAGGTCCGCCTTCGATCCAGGCTTCTTGTATCCCACTTCGGCCCTCCAGGGGGTCAGGAATGCTTCAGCTTCTCCACACAGCCGATCAGGGCGGCGAGATAGGCCTTGTCGTTGTTCGCGGTCGCCGCCGAGATAACCGACGGCGAACTCTGGCAGACCGCGACCATCTCTGCGTTCTTCAGGTCGAGCGCCACGATCGCTGCGACAGCAGCCTGAGAGCGAGCCGAGCCGTCCGCGTAGCACTTCCCCGGCGGTGAGTCCTTCGAACCAGGGTTTGTGCAGGAGTCGATCTTCGCCGCGAGGCTGTGGTTGTCGAAGGTGATGATGACCTGGACGGTCAGGAGCAACAGAAGTAGCGCCATGACGCCGGCACCAATGGCCAAGATGGCCTTGAGACGCCGTGAGAACTTATAGCTCTCCTTCAGCTCCAGGGCCGCCGCCGTCAGGTGCTGGGCGCTGTCGTTCGCCGCGTGAACTTGCTGAATCACCGCCGCCAACAGAGCGTCGTGCATCGGTACCCCCGGCTGAGGGTTCTCCGGTGTCATCTCGCTCATCAAACTCCTCCACTCTGAGGCGGTCGATTGCCTCTCTCAGCTCCTTGGCCGTCTTCAGTACGTCGTCGGCCAACCTGTCCAGCTCGATGATCGCTGGCTGGGGTAAGCTCCCCCGTGGCGTCTGCTTCCATCTGCGTCGCCACATCACTACCGCTTCCTGGCGAGATCGCGGAGGTAGTCGTTCGCAGCTACCAGCGCGTCCTTAGCCTCCTTGAGAACGTCAGCCAACCGGTCGATGACCCTGTTGTTCATCTCCTGGAGCTCCCGCTCCATCCGGTCAGCCCTGTCTCTCTCTCGCTTGATCGTAGACCAGGCGAATGCACCGAGCACCACAACCGCCGCGCCGACCGCGCCGTACTGGAGGAAGACCCCAGTCGGATCGCTGGCACCGGCGAGCAGGATCATGGCACTATGGGCGCGCATTGTGGGTCCTTCACCTCGGGCGCAACCTTCTTCAGCACCAGGCAAAGCAACCGCGTCGTGTTCTGTCTCTCCCCCGCACCCGGCACGATCGTCGGATCAAGATACGGCGTCAACGCCGGATCGTGGCAGGTCCTGGGCAAGTTTCCGGCGAACTCCTTGACGAAGTCGCAGACCGCGGCCCGGTTCTTGTAGCCGCGTACCTTGCTGTCGTTGTTGAGCTGGATCACAGTGTGCTCGACATACCAGATCATGCCGATCATGCCGACCGTGAGAACTACCACCGCGATGTCTCGCCAACGAAACACCGGCTCCTTCGGCGGCAGCTCGGTCACGAGGTCTCGGTGTGGCATAAGCCCACCCTCTCAGTCTACGTTACCCGCCATCCTGATGGCGAGAGAGTAGTTGGCATGCTTGTCGATCTGTTCTCTACTACGATCATACCTAAGTGTCGTCCGAGGGTCAGCATGCCTCGCGCCAATCTGTACGTCACGAAGAGGAATCCCAGCGTCCAGTAGCTGAGTTATATAGGTGTGACGCAGTGAGTGTGGAGTAATTCGCTTCGTGATACCGCAAGCCTTAGTTACTCTGTTCAGGATTCGGCGAACGTTGATCGGAGTCATGTCGAGTTGATACTTGTTCTTAAACAAAGGCCCTGACTGACGATCGCCGATAAGTTCTTGTAGCACCTGCCACACCGGAATAGGTATGGGGCATACTGCGGGCTTACTACCCTTGCCGACTATCGAAAGTAGGCGATGGCCTCGATCCTCTCGAAAGTCTTGGATCTGAATTGCGCAGACCTCGCTCACTCTAAGACCCATCATGCCCATCAGTAAAACGAGGGCATGAGCTTGAGGCCCAAGCTTAGAGGCCTCGTTGAGGTATCGAGCGAATTCGAGGTAAGTTAACCCTAGTACTGGCGAGTCCTTCGGCACCTTGATTCGCCGTACGCCAATCGTAGGATCCTTAGTAATGAAGTTGTCGATCTGGGCAAGCTTGTAGTAGCCCATCACAGTACCGATGAAGCGAGCTTTAGTTGCCGCTGCTAGAGGTTCTCGGTTTAGCTGAGCAACGTAACGGTCAAAATCCACCCGGGTAACCTGAAGCGGATCGAGCCTTTGTGCCGCACACCAGCGGAAGTATCGCTTCAGGTCGAGTTTGTAAACTCTTCTTGTACTTCTTTGATACCTGATGAGGAAGTTACGAGCCGCGACTACTGCGTTGCTTGTCGTCATGCAGTAGATATTATCTCCATCGTTTACTCTTGTCAATGGAGATTGAGCTCTATCCAGCCACTGATAATGGGCACTAACAGACGGTTCCCAGGCGGGACCGAAGCCGCTGCGCCTGCGTGTGCGCGGGCCGATCGGCTAGAGCCAGACCGCCTGGCCTAGGACAGCGCCGACCGCTGCGGCGAACTCCCACGCGCCACGGTTCGTCAGGTGACCGACGCCGTCGTTGAGCAGGCCCGTCGAGTAGTTGATCAACCGCTTGTTCATGTCCACGATCGGGATGTTGTTGCTGTCCGCTAGGGCGTAGTACACGGCCGAGTAGGACTGCATGAGCGCCGAATTGTTGTTTCCGCTGCCGTCCGTGGGTGGGACGACAAGGATGCAGTCGCCCGTCGTGAGAGCGGCCGTGATGAGGGTCTGCATGTTCGTCTGAAACGTGGAGGTGGAGACACCTTGCAACATGTCGTTGGTGCCGAGGCCGATGAGCGTCACGTCAGGCGCGTAGGCGGTTAGTGCGCCCGAGATGCGGCCGGTGATGTCGCTGGTCTTGCGGCCCGCCTGGCCGAGGTTCGTGACTTTGACACCGCTGGTCGTGTTCTCGATTACCTCAAAGCCGATGATGTACATGCCGGCCGTGGAGGTCAGGACGATCGTGTGGTTCCCGGCGCTCGCCACCGTGTAGGAGGCGGTGAAGAAGGCGTTGGAAGCGGTCGCGCCCTTGGTGATGGCAGTCTGTCCCACCGAGTCGAGGCTGACCGACGTGGACGCGAAGTTGCCGTTGTAGTTGTAGCACCAGACCTTGATCGTCGCGTTGCTGCCGACCGTCTGGAAGCCGAACGTGAGCGTCCCGCCCGCGCTGTTGGTATAGGCGAAACCGGACAGACCGCCCTGGCTGAACTGTGACAGGCCGCTCGACGTGACGTAGGGGTACGTCGACCCGGCCGACGTAGCGACAGGCTGCCCCCCGCCACCCGTAGCTGCCGATGCGATCTCCACAATGCCGGTGCCGACTATGACGCCGGTCTTCTGCTCCAGAAGCGTCCGGGCGCGTCCAGGCCAGGAGTTGGTTGCCTGGTTGCCTGAAATGCCGGTAGAGCCAGCACCGATCGAATCGAAGACGCCAAGGACATGCTCGGTCTGCTCCGCGTTGCGGGCACGAGCATTAGCCGCACGATGCTTCGGGGTTGCCCAAGTGTTGTAGGCGAACAGGCGCGGGTCGTAGGACGCCTGCGCCAGCGGGGACCACGTCCCCGCAGCCGTGTCTACGTAGACCTGCTGCACGTCGGTCGCGTAGTAGAGGTTCTTCGACCCGGTTGCGGTCGGCCGTGCCGACAGCAGACCAGAAGTCGTGGTGGTGCCTCCGGGAATGGTGACGACGACCTCGCCGGTTCCGGCGGTAGCCGTGACCCCGGCGCCCTGGAAGTCGATCTGCGTGACGGCGGTCGAGACGTTCGCGTTCTCGTCCTGAACCGTCAGAGATGCGCCGTTAGCTAAGAGGTCCCAGTCACTTGCATTTAGCGTATTAGGGATAGATGTGCCCTTGACCGCGATCGACCAGTTGTGCAAGCCCTGGGCCGCCCCGCTCGTCGTAAACGTCCGCGCCGGTACGCCCGCGCTGGCACTTACCCGAGTCACTGGAGACTCTGCTCCAGCCAGCGCGCCCGACGTCGTGTTCCGTTCGAACGCCCCGCTCGTGTCCCACCCAGTCGGCGTCGAGTTGATGCCACCAACGACGCCCTGCAAGATGTCGTCGTTGGCCTGCGTCGATGTCACGGACGGCCAGGTCAGTGTGCCCGCGCTACCACCAGTCTGGCTGATCGTCGCCGCGTCAATGCTCGCGTTGGATGCGTAGACCCAGATCACGCCGGCGTCACCATAGCCGGTCGGATAACTCTGGTTACTGACGTCGACATAGCCGTTCGTGATGTCTGTGGCTGTCAGCGTCCTATACATCAGGTACGAAAAGATCCAGCTGTTGATGTTACTGTCCTGCCGGCTGCCGAAGATTGTCCACCCAGCGGGCGATGGAACGCTCAGCGCAACACCAGCCGACTGCGGACCACCCCAGAGGGCGATGCAGAGATCGCCAGCAACCGAGCCGGCCGGCAGCGGCACCTGGATCGTGCTGCCGTTACCAGTGCCAGCCGCCTTGACCCCATACCCCCTGTAGGTCAGTGTCGATGAGGGCGCCGCGATGTTCCGCTTGGCTCGATACAGCGAGCCAGCAGAACTTACAACGTCATTCGTGGAGTAGGCTGTCGCCGTGCCATCCCAGGCACCCTTGTACTGTAGCTTGTTAGCGAGGGCAGTGGCCTGGGCTGTCGAGACCGGCTTGTTCGCGTCGCTCGTGTTATCGACGTTGCCGAGCCCGACGTCACCCTTCACCAAGGCCAGAGCAGTCTTCAGAGCGCTCACGGTGATGTCGGCGGTCAGCGCCAGCCCCGCCACCAGGCGAGAGGCGGGGGCCTTGGCGGCGAGGTCAGTCGTCAAGCCGGTGACATCGGCCTCGATGTGGGTGTGGGCGGTGGATGGAGCGGGGGGAGTGACGACCCCGCCGGACTTGCGAGGACCAGCCATGGTCAGACCCCCGTAACCAGGATGTGGAACACGGCGCCGGCGTCGGCGGTATCCACACATCCGTAGAGAATGTCGTCGCTCTGGGTGAGGTCGAAGCTCATCACCGAGCCCGCCGGCACCAGGGCCCCGGGGTTGCCGCCCGTGCTGTTGGTGACGCCGGAGCCGCCGACGTAGAGGTTCTTGGGTGTGGGGTTGGTGAAGATGACCGAGTTGCCGGTGTTCGCGTCGTTCTCGGGCTGGCTGAGCCGAGTGGCCGTCGCGGCGACAGCCAGCTGGATGCCCTTGACGGCCATTGTACGCCTCCAGTGTGTCTTGACAAGAAAAAAGCCGCCAGAGGCGGCTCTTCGTGCGACGATACAAGACTATCATCTCTAGGAGCGATTTGTCAAGGAACTCATGAGGGGCCACGGGGCCGGACGAGTTGATGAGTTTGTTCCAACCTGAGTATCGTAAGGCACACGTGGGATAGACATTTGGACAGGAGCTCACAGTCAGCACGTACCTCCGGGTCACGAGGTGACTTGGTTTACCGTGGTGAGACATTTGGAAAACAGTGTACAGTCAGCACGTACCACGGTCCGGAATGTGTGGGGTCGGTTTTGGGCGGTTTATTCCACCGGGGGGGTTCAATGCGCGGGTCGGAACAATGTCCGATTTGTCGTCTCCAGAAAGGAAGGATGAAGAGGAAAAAATCGGACAAAGATAGACACAAGACAGTCCTATATGGGGATGCGGTTCCTTCTTATGGCATCGGTTCGCATATGTCCGATATGGGATTGCGGTTCGCCAATGTCAATGCGGTATCGTTATGTCCGAATTATGGATGAGGATGAGATATGTCAGATCGGTTTCCATCTTATCCTACTATCCCTCCTATATGCCCCCGGCATATATGCCCCCGGATCCTATATGTCCGATATGCACCACCTCTACCTGCACCTGCACCTGCACCTCGCCATCATCGCGCCATGATGCATCACGAAGGATCGCAACCTGCGCGCCTGAGTTCGACGCAGGGCATCGGGTATGCCAGCATACGCCTATACACGCCCCCGGCGCCTATACACGCTCCTCAGGGACTCCCTATGGGAGCCCCCGGTGAGGGTCAGGATGTCAGGAAGGAGGCGAGTGCCAGGAGGCTGAGGAAGAGGGCCAGCCCCAGGTAGACGCGGGTCGCGGTCATGGTGTCACCCCCGGACCTTGTACTCGAAGGGCGGGCAGATGCAGTCGAGCAGGCCGTCGTAGTAGTCGAGGGCGATGGAGCGGAGGTTCGTCCCGTCCTGCACCTCGAGCGCGAACCCAATGTCCGAGAGGTTCTCGTCGTCGCGGAGGTTCTCGATGGCGCAGATGAGGGCGCGAGCCATGCACTTCTTGGTGTGGCCCTGCTCGGCGGTGCGTGCCATGGTGGTAGTCCCTTCGGTCGTTGCGGTTCGTGCGGGCATGCCCTCACTCTATCGTGCCCAAGAGGCGAAGTCAAGGCTGAGGAGTAGTCCGAAGTAACTATCTTTAGCCTGCCCGCCAGGAAATGCTAGATCACCCTTCGTAGAGCGGGAGGAGGGCGTCGCACTCGGTCTCGAGCGCGGCGAGGTGGTAGGCGATCTCGCCGAAGGCGAGGTCGAGTGTACCGTCGACCAGGTCGAGGTCGAAGCGCAGGTCAATGGTGCGGTCGAGCGATCGGTTCGTGGTCATACCACGATCCTATCCGATCCTGCGGCATTGTCAAGGCACGAATCGGACATTCGCCGAGGCAATTTACGACCCCTAGGATCGATCCTAAGGCACCTTACCCCCTGCCGCGATGCTAGCATTCCACACCTACCTGACGCGCGATCAGCGCCCCGTAGGGCGCCGTCGCGGGCGGTCAGTCGTCGAGCGCGGCGATGTCCGATTCGAGAGAAAAGAACTCTTCGAGATCATTGACCGCCATGTCGAAATTGGACTGAGAGATCTCGATGATGTCGAGGATGACCTGTTCGACCGATCCCTCCCCGAATCGGCGGGCACCGCCCTTGATGTCGCGGATGACCTGCAAGGGGTCAATGTCGAAGGCGTCCGCGATGACCGAGATCGCCCCGATCGTGTCGCATGGGTCGATCTTCCCGCGATCGGCGATCTCCGCCTGCTTTGTCTCGAGTTCCTCGCGTGTGGGCATGATGTCCATTTCCTCTCGTTATCGGATGGCGCGGTGCTTGACGGAGTGGCGGCGCGACTTCGGGGGCAGTCGGCGAGCGGGGCGATCGTTCATCACGAACTCGGCGCGAGCGGCGAGGCGGCGAGCGGATGCGGCGCGCATGGCGTCGGCGGTGGCGGTGGTGGCGGGTGATTCGGTCATCGTCATGCGATGATCCTACCAACGCGGCGCAGGCGGGTCAAGGTACAAATCGGACATTGTCAAAAGATCTTGCCTCGAATCCTTGCCCCCTCACGGCGCCGTAGGCGCGGGTTACCCCCTCCCGGAATGCTAGCATACGGGGCGACGGCGTTGCCGCCTTAGAACACACCTCAGCGCCCCCCGTGGGGGGCGTGAGGCGCGGCGCCTATTCCGCGGATTCCTCCTCGTTTGTCTCGGTCTCGGCGGTTGCGGGCGCCTCGGGCGCCTTGTCCGCCTTGCGCGCCTCGTCCCACTTCGTGAAGCGCTTGGCGAGCGCGTTGAGCGAGCGCTTGTCGCCGGGCAGTTCGTAGCGCGCCCCCTTGCCGACTACCGCCTTGCCGCCCCCCATGTCGTCGCGGAGGAACTTGCGCAGCGTGCGCGGGTCGGTGTCGAGCGCCTCGGCGACCTGCGCGGTGGTCATTGATGCAGCGGCCATGATGATCATTCCCCTCGGTCATTCGCACCCCCTTGGTGCGATGCCATAAACTTACCATCGCCCCTGGGGCGCGTCAAGGTAGTACCGCATAGGCAAAAAGGACCAACCGAGGACTAGGGATACCGGGACAAATCGGACATCGTGGCGTCGCGACGCTGAGATCGCCGTAGGAGCAAGATGTTCCGACCCGGAATGCTGGCATACGGGGCGAGATGTTGATCTCCTTAGGATCGCTCTGAGCGCCTCTCCCCCTGCGCGGCCCTGAGAAGCGTCCTGCGCGAGTTGATCATGGGTTGGATAGTACTACTATCCCGGTCCCGATGATCATGCCTCAGGATCGATCTGAGCGCCACGCACGCGGCATCCACCGGCGGCGCGTCGGTAAAATGTCCGATTTTGTCCGATGTGTCCTCTGTCCGTTTTGTCCCCCACGGAAGGATTTGAGATAGTTCCGCACGGGACGTCTAAACCTGTACACACACGTCCCGAGAACCCCAGTTTCCTGGGGCCTCGGGCGCTGCGTCCCTACTCGGCCTCGGTGACCTCTTCGGGCGTCGTGTCCGCGGCGGGCGTCTTGTCCGCCTTGTCGGCCTCCCGTGCGGCGAGCCACTTGGAGAACTGCGACTTCAGGGACCGGATCTCGCGCTTCTCGAACGAGTACCGGGCGCCCTTCCCGACCACTGCCTTCCCCTCGCCGCGCGAGTCGCGCAGGAACTTCCGCAGGGTACGGGTGTCCGTCCCGATCTCCTCGGCGAGTTCCGTCGTCGTGAGCGTTGTTGCGGCCATTGCTGGCTCCCCTCGATCTTGAATCGCCCTGTGCGATTCGTTGATGCCATCAATCTATCCCTCCCCATCGCCCCCGTCAAGGCTTTTGTTCAAACGCGGCTGACTATCTTGAGCCTAGTCATTCCTGACTAGGGCGGCTCTAGGATGCGACGTGCGTCGAGACGTGCCGAGGCGGAATGCTGGCATACAGGGCATCCCTGCCGGTCCTCCACGTTCGATCCTGGAGCCCCCCACGGAGCCCCGGACGGAACCCCAGTCCGACGCGTGCGTTGGAAGGTCATGTCCGCTGTGTCCGGTTTGGTAATAACATCGGTTTTGGGACCCTCCCGCCCTAGACGTCGATACTTTTCCGTGACCAGACTCCGACGCGTCTACGTCCCTAGGAAGGTGGGATACTCAGGAAGAGTTTTCTCCTCACCCGTGGGAGAGCGCTCTTCATCTCAAACCCTGAAGAAAACCACCGTATATCTCAAGCTCCATCAGGAAGAAATGTCCGAGTCACTCTTCCACACCCGAGCGGCGCGCCCTCGATCTCACATCCAGGCGAACTTGTTCCCCGCATCCGGGACAATACTTCCACCCGACCTCACAGAACCGCCCACAATCGGCACACTTCATCGAGGTCGTCACCTTCGCAGCGTCAACCGCCAGCCCCTCACGAACCTCAAGCATCCTTACGATGTCTCTCGATAGCGCCCTCAAGCGTCGATCAATCTTCGCCTTGACCTCTAGCGCATTCTCATCCCTCACCGTCCAGAACTTCTTGTACCTTTTCCCCGCCCCTCCAGCCCCAGCGCCAACCCGCTTCCCCTTGTACTTAGAGCTCACCTGCGCTCGCCCGACCCCACTCTCTCGCTCCAGTGTCCTCCCAGCCTGATCCTCAACAGCCCCCTTGAGAGCCCTAGCCACTAGCTCAGCATAGTTCCTCCTGAACTCGTCGGGAAAGAGCAGGAAGACCTCCAGGCTCTCGACCGAGTGCCCCACCCCAGCCGCGCTCTTCATCTCCTTGAGTACCGACCTAATCTCCTCGTCACTGGGCACCTTACACCGCCTCGACTTTGTGTCCGATATGACCCTTGTGCCACCAGCCAGAGATCGCGTTGCCCAGAACCTCATCAGCCGTCAGATTCTTAGTCGGCACGCAGCTCAAGCAGATGAACCGTCGACCCTTCTCGACGAGCCCTGCAGCATCCGCATGCTTCTCGAAGTTCCCTGCCCGACCCAGACTTGGTCGCTTTCCAGCCATCTTTACCTCCCTAGGTATTCTTTGCGTCATTACCCCCGTACCCTTCTCTCGAAGTGAAGTCTCGTCGTCATCCTCGCATCATCAGTCAGTCTTCGCATCATCACCCTTTAGGGGTGAATGAATGCAGACTAACCGATGAGTGCATGACTGGATGACCGATTACGCTGGCCCACGTCCAGTCAGTGACCATTCCCGATTATTGTGACTACGTACTATTCCCTGACTAGCGAGCCGCTTCAGTTGGGCGAGAGCTCGTGCGTTTGTGGCGTCTTCGCCCATCATCTGCGCTACGCGGCGGGTCGTGTGTGATCCGCGGCCCAGTTGCTCGAGCGCCGTCAGTGCCGGAGGTTTATTCCTCCGGGCACGCGCGCGAGTGGCTGACCCGTCAGATGATGCTCCAGGCGCACCCATAGTCTCACCTGAAGTTTCCACGTTATGACTTACCGATGGCTGCCACCCAGCCTTACGTAGGCCGTTGAGCATGTACTTCCCACCCTCGGCGTGCTTGCTCTCGTGCTCTACCTGTAGCTTCCCGCGGCGGTGCGTGATGTATAGACTGTCCTCGGCCCATGCATGGTTCGCCATGGACCCGAGCATGAGCTGACCCCCTCGGATCCCGTCCTGCCCCTGACCCTGCTTCCTCATGTGGTGTACGACGCAGATAGCGACCTTGTACTCTTCGGCGAGTTGTTTCAGCGGGCGAAAGACCTTGGAGGTCATCTCCTGAGCCCTATTCTCCTCCACATCGCCGGCGGCCATCATCAGCGGGTCGATGCAGAGTAGGCCGTAGCCACCGTCCCAGGTGTCGCAGCCCTCCTCGAGCACCCCGGCGAGCCAGTGCATCCAGCCCTCGTCGGAGATGGTGAATCCGGCCCTCACTAGACTCTGGATGGGCAGGTCCTCGCCTGCGCGGATGGTGTCGGGCGGGGGCTCGACCCACACCTCATCGCCCTCGAGACCGTACCGGGCCTGATTCTTCGCGGGCCACATCTTCTCGACCCGGTCCTTGAGCAGCGCTGCGCTATCTTCCTCCTGGAGGTAGATCACGGGTCGCGGTCGAAGGACAGTGAAGGTATCGAGGAAAGGGCGGCCAGATGCCACTGAGAGGCAGAAGTCGAGGGCGACCCAGGACTTCCAGGACTTGGGCTGTCCGGCGATGAATCCGCAGGATCCTTGGGCCCAGATGTTCTGGACGAGCCATTCTGGGCGCTTGACCGTGCTGACGATAGTGAAGAGATTCTGGAGTGCAGGCTTCTCAGCGGCCTCAGCGACGATGTCACGATCGTCCTCGGCGTCAGTATCTGGCCGTTGATCAACAGCCTTGTTGGCTTCAAGGATAAGCCGGCGGATTTCGTCGTGACGGCCAGAGTACTTGTTCCAGACGAGCTCGCGGATGACGGCGACAATCTCGATTGCACTGCAACCAACGTCAGCGAGAGATCTCTCAATCTGCCATAGTACCGAACTTCTATCCTGCCCATCGGTGGAACGCGCATAGATGTACTCCCTGATGTGTTTGGGTAGCTTGAGCTTGATCCGACCCAGGACGGTGTCGCGGTCGACTTTGTCGATCTCGGCCTCGACGATGTCCTCAGCTACGTTGCCGGCGCCGCCGACATCGGGGAGATCCTCGAAGTCGTCGGGCAGGTACCAGCGGCCTCCCTTCCAGAGGAGTTGGCCCATCGGCGGGTTACCGCCGTTGTCCTTGACGTAGTGCAGTTTGTGGTTAGGCCATGCCGGTAGACGGAGAAGCTGTGTGGTATCCCACCCGCCCTTGTCGGCCTCGATGTGGTAGGTGAGGCGCTGGTTCTCGCCGCCGGGCCAGGACGCGCCCAGCATGTCCCCGTTGCGTACGATCCAGAGCGCCTGGTAACGGCCCGGGGATGTCTCCCAGGCGATGGTGGGCGGGTAGTCGTCGATGCCCGCGGGGTCGACCTCGTCGAGGTCAGCCCAGAGGGCGTACTCCTCCATGGCGTACTCGGTCTTGCGCTGGTCGAACTCGAAGACTGAGGGGCACCAGTAGGCGTCGTGAATCCAGTGCTCCTCCATGCCGACGATGATCTTCTCGCGGTCTTGCGGCCAGCGGTAGGCGTGTTCGTAAAAGCCCGCCTTGCGGGTGCCGGACTGGGCCTGTTCCTCCCGGTCGATCCACGCTAGAAAGACGTACCCCCGATTCGGTCCCCAAGCCTTGGAGATGAGGTCAAGTCGTCGCTCGAAGTCTTGTCGAGACTGACCCAAGTGAATCGCCAACGCGGTGCTCCCTCGGTAAGTCGTGAAGTGAAGTAGAAGTGACTCTATCATGCGGGTGATTATCGGGTCAATTGGATTGATCTCAGAGATTGGGGTAATTGACAGGTTATTTGGGGTGCGCGATGATGATGGGGCGATACTTCCACCAACCGAGGGGACATCATGCTACACCTGATTCACTGCCCGGAGAACGGGGAGAAACCGTTCCTGCTGGTGCGCAGTACACCGGCGCGGCCCACCCACACCGAGGGCCCGAGCTTGCGGCTCATCGCGGCGTTCAACCGCAACGAGGTCGTGGAGCTCGGCGATGCTATCGTACGCGCGCTGGGGGAGACGGAGTGACGAAGTACGACTACATCGTCGAGCGAGTGGATCACTGGGGGCAGCTCCAGAAGCTACTCGACCGCGCAGGCGCCCAGGGCTATCGACTCGCGCAGCCCATCGTCAAGGTGGGCACCAAGTCCTACCAGGTCATCATGGAGAGGGCGGTCGAGGTATGATCGACATCCGCCGGCTGCTCAGTGACCCCATCTACAAGGCGTACTTTCTCAAGGCGCCCAAGCTTCCGCCCGCAGCCCGAGCGCTGGGCGATCCCTTCTATGTGTACGTGCAGCGCGAGCCGCATGGTAGATGGGCGAGAACCAGTGCGGCGAATTACCGTGACGCCTATGCGGTGCTCAAGCAGTATCTGCCCGGGGTGCACGATGTGGTCATCGTGTCCCGCCGCGTCGCCTTCGGTCCACCGACACGCACGGTGAAGGTGACGAAGAACGGCAAGCCCAAGATGGTCCAGACGCCCAGCGGTCCGCAGCAGGAGACGCGGATCGTCGAGTGGAGCTGGGGCAAGTTGCTCGACATGGAGGGAGGTGACCGCCCACACCGCTGGTGCCCATACTGCCGACGACCGACTGAGTTCCGGTACTTCCCTAGGCACCATGCGTTCAAGAACGCGCCCGTACCGCAAGACCCCACCCGACCGCGCTGCACCGTATGTGGATGCAGCGAGGACCTAGCTCGGAACGGAGCCCACCGATGAAGACTGCCGTCCGGCAGCACCAATGGATTATGCACGTACTCACGCCGGTCGAAGTTCTACCGGGGCTCGAGGGCGAACCAGTCGTCGTAGTCGACCCCGACAAGAGAGCAGCCGCCGAGGAGGGCGCGGTGTATGGCTGCATGGCCTGCTCCGCACCGCTCAGCGAGGCGTTCGGCACCCAGTGCCCAGGGAGTGATGATGGGCAGTAGCAAATGGGAGGAGGCCAAGGCGCACCGACGGGAACGCCGCGCTGTCGATCCCATCGTGCAGGGGAAGAAGCGGGCCCTGGCGGCGAAGCGCCAACAGGAGCTCATCGTCAAGATGGCCGCAGAGGGCGACCCAGGCGCCCGACGCGAGCTGGAGCGCCGGCACAAGAAGGGGGAGAAGACATGACCGACCCCACTGAGGAGCAGCTCGACCCCCGAACTTGCCCGGTGTGTGGAGACCCGAAGCCCTCGCGGTTCATCGAGGTACTGGCGTACTCGGCCACTGTGGTCGTGCTCGCCGCGCTGATGTTCATCTTCGTGTCAGCCGTGATCCTTCTTGGGCGGGTCATCTTCTCGTAAGTTACTCGCCGGTACAACTTTGTTCGGCCCCCTTGGCGGGATGCCTTGACTAGAGTACTCCAGTCATATAGAGTCTCTATATCGCCGCCAAGGGGGCGGCCGACCGAGGGGAACGGCTATGACCAAGGACGAGGTGATGGAGTTCATCACCAAGCACGCCACCGCACAGGATCTGCAGGACATCAACGAGCTGCTGTCGAAGCGCTACAAGGTACTGCGCGCCCGCTCACGCGCCGAGATGATGGGGAAGTTGGAGCCCGGTACGCTGGTCGCCTTCAACGACAACGTTCGCCCCACTTACCTCCGCGGCAGCACCGGCCGGGTGGTCGAGTTCCGCCAGACGCGGGTGACGATCGAGCTGACCCACGGGCCGGTCGGGAAGTTCCGCTCGGGTCGCATCGTCACCGACCCCTCCCTCGTCCACATCATCGCCGGCCCCCGCGCCACGGTGGAGGTGACCCCGTGACGCAGCGCAAGGGGCCGCGCCGGATCACCGCCTGGTGCCGGTCATGCCACTCCTTCTTCCGCTACCAGTACTCGGGACGCGGACCTTTCCGGAACTACTGCCCGCGCTGCGACAAGATCAGGGGGATCAAGCGATGACCACTCGAGTTACCATCCGCAAGTACGGTGGCGACGACGCCTACAGCTGGGCAGTCTTCGTCGACGGCCGCCCGGTCATGACGGGGCTCAATCGCCGGGTCGCTCAGTTCGAGCGCGACAACATCCGCAAGCAGAGGGGGATCCGATGATCTGCATCCACTGCCGGCTCGAGCTCTTCCCCGAGCCCGAGAGGCGAGACGAGGAGAAGCTCTGGATCGACAAGGTGTGGGGCGAGGACACCTGCTACGACGCCGAGACCCAGTCTCACCCCATGACCAACCACCACTCGCCCGCGTACGAGATCAGCGGGTCGTTGCTCGACGACATCGTCGACGCCCTGGGGGAGCTGGTCGAGATCAAGGACCGCATCGGCGACGAGGACACAGAGCTCTGTGCGCAGCTCACGGAGATCGTCAGCACCGAGCCGAAGTTGGTGACACCATGATCCACACCTTCAACGACGAGTGGAGCTGGGAGGGTCCCGACCCCTCGGTTGGTATCTTCGGCAGCTTCTTCATCCACGACTGCTACAAGGGCAGCGGTGACGAGGGGGAGGTGATCGAGCAGTTGCTCGGCACCATCCGAGTCTCCGACGTCACGGTCCGCGACTACATCCTGCTGACGTGCACGGACTGCGCCAAACAGCGGATCATCACCCAGGATGACTACTCGCCCAGCGACGAGGCTGTCAAGGAGATGGAGGGCGAATATTCAGGGAGCCTTGACTGGTCCACACCAGTGCGATAGCATCTTTATATGCGATGCACCACCGACCGAGGGAGAGGGAAATGAACGACAACAAGCTCGACGCGATTCTGCGCAAGGTTCAGGCGCTGATCGCACTCGCCGACCACCCGAAGACGCCGACGGCTGAAGCGGAACTGGCTCGAACGAAGGCCGAGGCGCTGATGTTCGAGTACCGCATCACCGAGCTGGGCACGCCGGAGCAGAAGGCGAACATCGTCCCGAAGTGGCGCACGATCTTCGCCGCGCCGATCTCGACCCAGTACTACCAGGTTTACCGCTATCTGCTCGGTGCTTGCCTCCAGCACGTCGACGCGATGGCGACCACGACGCGGGGCACCGAGATCCGCGACGGGGAGCCCTGGTACATCGTCGATGCCTGCGGCTACGACAGCGACCTGCGCTACGCGGAGATGCTGTTCACCGCCTTCTCGCTGGCCTTCGCCTCGAAGATGGAGCCGAGGGTCAATCCCGCCAAGAGCGACGCGGAGAACGCCTACATCATGCGCTCCGCGGGATGGGAAGGGGGCCGCATCGCGCAGGCTCTCTGGGGCATCAACGACAAGTCTCACCGATCCAAGGCGCGCCGGCTCTTCGCCCAGTGGGCGACCAGCATCGGTGAGGACCCCGCGCCCCTGCTCGGTCACTCCAACCGGGTCAGCGACTTCCGCGCCAGTTACGAACAGGCCTTCCAGTACGAGGCTGCATCTCGCCTCCGGCGCATGCGGCAGTCCCATGGTGATGGCGCGATCGAGCTCGCGAGCCGCAAGGAAGCCGTCAAGGAGGCATTCTACGGCAAGTACCCGAATCTGCGCCCCGCCCCCGCGGCAGCCACCGCCATCGGCCCCTCGGGCGGCCCAGGAGGCAACTGCGCACGCTGCAAGAAGGCGAGCTCAGGGTACTGCCGCGAGCACAACTGGATGAAGCCGCGGAAGATTCAGTACCGCGAATACCGCCACTCCGCTGCCGGTGCCGAACGGGGCCGGATCGCTGCCCAGTCAGTCGACCTGGGTGGTAAGGCCAACGAGATCGGGGAGAACTAGTCATGGCACTCATCATCGCCACTCAGGACGGGCACGAGGTCAGGGTCGACGCGCTCCGCGACTCGAGGGAACTCAAGCTAACGATCGGGGAGCCGGGGGTGGAGCTGGTCGGGGCGGTCACCCTCTCCTCGCGGCTGACGCTCGAGGAAGCCGAGCGACTCGCCTCCGCGCTACACATGGCAGTGGAGGTCATGCGATGATCCTCGCCCTGCTGCGCACCATCTGGCTGCTGGAGCAGATCAACGAGCTGGTGAGATGCCTCGCCCTGATGGAACTCTACATCGACGGGATGTTCGCTCGAGCGGATCTGATCCGTGAGCAGCAGCCCCAGGACTATGACTCACGGAGAGCTCGAGGGGAAGCCTGATGTTTACCGACGCACTCGGCCGCCGCCGACACTTCGTCACTTGCCCGCGGTGCGGCAACATGGGCCCGCCCTCCAGGGTGTGGTCGAAGAAGCGCAACCGCCATGTCCTCATCTGCGCATGGTGTCTCGAGAAGAAGAGAGAACGACTGCGGAAGCGCCTTGACGCCGAGACGGCGGAGTGATAGCATCCCATATTCGACACGACCGAGGGGGTCGGATGTACATCCACTGCAACGAATGCTCCTTCAACGGGGCACCGCAGCAGTTTGAGAGTGAAGATGGCGACCAGGGCTACGTTTGCCCGCAGTGCGGGATGGATGAGTCAGGGGTAGTCTGGTACTGCGAGTTATGCGGCAAGAGCGCCGCCTCGCCAGACAAGATCCTCCACACCAACGAGCTGTGTTTCAAGTGAACCCGGGCGACTGGGTCGAGTGGCATCTGCCCGGGGTGTTCCTGCGGCAGGGCCGAGTGGTGCGCGCCGAGGGCGTGTCCCTCGAGATTCAGTTCCTGGGGCGCGATGAGCCCACAGTCATCCCAGTGCTCGAATATGCAGCGGGCGAACTTCGGCTCATCAAGGAGCCTCCCAAAGCCACCCTCATCGACGAAGCGCAGGCGGCTAATATGATGACGCCCGATCGCGCTGCCGCAATCCTTGGGGTTGATCTCAAGCGCCTCCGCGCCATGCTGCGCGACGGCCGGCTCAAGGGGAGGCAGGTGAACGGGAAGTGGATCGAAGTCGACAGAGACAGTGTCGCCGATGCGGTGAAGTAAAACCACTTATCGAGATGAAGAAGTCTCGTGGCGACTCAGATGCTAGTAGCCACCAAAACATCTGTAAGGTGTGCTATCGCTTCCTCGCTACGCTTCGCCGGTACAAGCTCACAGAAGAAGAATGGGAGAAGCTCCCGAAGAAGTGTGAAGCTTGCGGTTCTACTGAACGACTGCACATCGACCACGACCATGACACTGGCAAGGTTCGAGGCATCTTGTGCGGGCCATGCAACAGCGCTCTCGGCTACCTCAATGACCGAGCTGAGCGGGTGTATTGGTTGTACCGGTACATCACCCAGAAGCGGGGGATGTGATGGGTCGAGGTGGACCCGGAGCTCGTCGTCGACTGGCCGAGCTGAGCGAGCGGTCGTCATACCGACTCAACGGAGTGCAACGCGGCAGTCGCATAGCGATGTGCCTGGACAAGTATGGGAGGTGGGGCCGGGGCGTGCGACTCGGCACGCTGATGAGACAGTCGAGAGATACTGTGTGGGTGCTCTGGGACAATGCTCAGGATGCAGAGCCCTGGAGCCAAGGGGATGCCCGGTACGAGGTTGACCGCGGACGGTGGCGCATCACCGGCCCCGGCAAACTCAATCCGCTGGAGGCTATCGCAGGGGTAAGCAAAGTGTCACCCGCCCCCGGCGCGCCCGCCTTGACATCGCCTCACGGGAGTGGCAAGATAGACCTATCACCGCGCACGGAGCGCGGTGAGGATCGAGGGGAGCGGGACATGGCAGAGCAGTCCACACTCTCCGCGAAGCAGGTGGCAACGAAACTTGGCACTGACGCCAAGACGTTCCGCCGGTTCTTGCGGAGCAGCGCATGCACGGTCGAGCCGGTGGGTCAGGGAGGCCGGTACGAGTTCAGCACGAAGGACCTCGAGCCCCTGAAGAAGCAGTTCCTCGGGTGGCGCAAGCCCCGCGACGGCGCGACCAAGACCGAGCAGTTCGAGGTCGAGGTTCAGGACAAGCCCAAGCGCAGCAAGAAGCCCGCCGCGCCGGTGGTGGAAGATGACACCGAGGAAGAGCTCGAAGCCTTCCGGGCCGAGGCGACGATGGACGACGAGGATGAGCCCAGCGACGAGGAGCTCGCGGCGCTGGAAGACCTGGAGCTTGACCTCGAAGATCTCGCCTAACCCATCACCACGGGCCCGCTTCGGCGGGCTTCGTGGTGTGTATGCCAACGGTTGTATTTGGGTCATATCAGAACATATCACTCTTGTCAAGTGGCGCGCCGGTCGTTTACTCCAACGTTCCTTGCCGCAGTCCATACCCTATGCGATGATCTACATATCGGCGCTGCACCTTCCCCTATGCGCCGCCCAGGAAAGGGGGCAACCATGACGCTCACAACGCGCCAGGTCGCCGAGGAGATGGGAGTCGAGCCGAAACGACTCCGGTATTTCCTCCGTCAGACGGGCATCGCCCACACCAGCGAAGGGCGGTACCGGTTTGACTCTCGACAGGTCCGGAAGCTCAAGAGGCAGTACGCGACCTGGAAGTCCAACAGCTGATCTAGCTGGGTCGGGCGCGGTGTTGCCCTCGGCGCGCCGCGCCTTGACTTCTGTCGCCGGTCATGCCATAATCCCTGTATGCGGCAATTCGCCGCGACCGAGGGAGGAAGACATGGCGATATTCACCGTGCGCGAGGAGGACGCGATTTATCTCGCGGCGTACCTCGCCAAGACGATCGGGGACAAGGGCCCTGACGATGACACGAGGTACCGGGCATGGCAGTCCGTGGCCTGCGCCGAGTGCGGCCGCATCCCCAACATCAACGACGACGCGCCCCACGTCCTCGACGCTGACGGCTACGTCCTCATCGGATGCGAGGGGTACCACCAGGTGAACCCGAATGTCCTGGGCCTGGAGAAGCCGAACTGGAGCGACTGGCACGAGGAGATCGGCGGGCTCGCCGATGGCGCCGAGGGAGGGGAGTGATGCGGCGACGCTTCGTATCGACGCTGGTGTGGGCGATCATCGCCACCGCCCTGACCATCGGGGCATTCCTCGCCTTCGACAGCGGTCAAGACAGCCAGTGCAACTACTGGAGATCGCAGGGCACCCAGTGGGCTATTGACAAGTACTGCGGACCCGGTCACTGAGCAACCCAAGGGCCCTCCTCATCCCTTGTCGAGGTAATCGGCGAGGGCTCTGAGGAGGGTAGGGTTGTCTTTGGCGTAGCCCAGGATCAAGTTACATCCGCGGCAAAGAGTACCCCTCACGCATTTCCCGCAAGAAGTAGCCGGCTTGGTCGGCGGGCAACACTGATGGTCATGATCTACGGTAAGGTTTTCGGCAGCTCCGCATCCTTCGCATGCCTCCTTCTTGACATATCCTGAATGGCGCCGCCGGCTCTGGCGTTCGCTCTTCTTAGTGTTCATCCCTTCTCCTTCTTGGTGTGTCGCCCCTCGCATGCGCGCCCCTCGAGCGCGACGAGATGCGCCGTGAGGGCGTCCCAGATCAACCCTAATCGACGAAGATATGCCCGCTCGATGCGTCATATCAAGCGGGCATACCTGCACTGCAGGGAATAACTCATTCGCTCGGCATCGTCCCCAGCTGAAACACGAACGTCCCTGGCTTGCCGGCATCGACCCACATGGCATAACCCTGTTGGGCCAGTACCCGCTCGCGGGCGGTTCCCTCGTGCCCCGCCATGTGCCCTTGCGTCTCGATCTGTCCCATGAGACGGTGGATGTTGTAGTGACCAGTGTCGCAGGTCCAGACCTTGTTCTCCAGCGTGTCCGGACCGCCCATCGCCTGGGGCTGGATATGGTGTTCCACCGTGCGTAGGGGATGGGGGCGGTGCTCGTCGTGTACCTGACATGGCTGCATGGCCGTTTACCTCCGCTGTGTCTGTTTTGGTGCGAACATCAGTTTTGGTCCTCGATGCCGTTAGACGTTTGAACTTCTGCGCGGCGACGTTTCACTCGCCTTTCCGCTGCCTGCACGACCGCAAGCGCCTCAGCTACGGAGCAGACTACCCCAGCCACACCACCGGCGTGCTTGATCTGGGTGTGGACGAGTTCCTGGCGGGCCGATGTGTTGGTGCGTTTGTCGGGCATCTTGGTCTCGAGGCCAACGAATGCACCGCCCGCGCAGACGATGATGTCGGGCAGCCCGCTCATCATGTGTTCGCTTCCGTGGACCTTGAAGCAGAAGTACCCGGCAGCACGAAGGGCGGCCATGATCTGCCTGCTCAGTCTTGACTCTGGTTGCGCCATCGCTATCTCCTATCGCGCTCGAGGGGCGCATTGACAAGGCCGCGGCCCCTGCCCGACCGACCGAGGGGTTGGTATGAAGTCGAGCAAGGGCCGCGCCTGCGCAGCGATGCCTAGCTATCATCGCATGACTCGCTGCGACCTGTCAAGGCCGATCTGCTAGAGCTCGTCGATCTCCAGCTCCTCGAGCTCGTCGTCAGAAGCGGCGCGGGCCTTCTTCTTCTTCCGAGCCTTGGGAGCCTCCTCGGGCTCCTCATCGTCTTCCTCGTCCTCGTCGTCGCCCTCGTTCTGCGCGGCGCGGATGAGCTCGCGGATGTCGTCGTCGCTCATGGACTTCTTGACCGTGATGCCGAGCTCGCTCTTGGCGATGTACTGCTTCAGCTCGGTGCGGTCCATGCCATCGAAGGTGTCGCCCGAGTCCTCGTCTTCGTCCTCGTCGTCGTCTTCGGTGTCATCGGCCTCGTCGTCGGTCTCTTCGTCCTCGTCGTCCTCGGCGCTGACCGTGCCGTCGACCTCACTGGCCGGGATCACGGCGTCGACCACCGACTGCATCTTGCCCTCGTACTCCTCGTCCTCGAGCGTGACCCCGATGATCTTGCCGACGATGCGGCTGGGGTCGAGGGTGACCCGCTTCTTCGGGATCGTGATGCCCGCGGCGCCGAAGAGGTTGCGGATCTTCCAGAGCTGGTTCTCCTGGAGCTTGCAGTAGTAGGGGTAGGAGGCGCCGCGCTTGTCGACCAGCTCGATGGTGAAGAGCCACATCGGCGTCTTGTCGTTCTTGTCCTTCGGCATGGTCTTCTCGTAGCTCTTGACTCGAGCCTTGTAGTCGCCGGCGGGCAAGTGCTTCTTGCTGAACTTCGCCCCATCCTTCACGTTAGTGAAGTCGAGGGTTACTGAGTCCTTCGCCATCAGCTAGCCTTTCTCCTTGTCGGGACCGTCCCGGTCCTGATGGCCGTCAGTAGTTTCTCCACCGACGGGTTCTTGATCATGTCCGGCAGCTCATACTCTGAGCGGTAGCCGGTGTCGTACCTCTCACTAACCCCGAGCCAGAGCCGGCGTTGCCGGACTACCTTGCCTGAGGTCAGCTCGACGTTCACGACGTAGATGCGGGCGATCACATCGACCAGGCTGTTGACCATGGCCCGAGCGCCCTTCGGCAGATCGGCGACGAACCAGGAGGCGAGGCCTTCCACATCCTCATCTTCCTCGCTCTCATCCGCTTCGACCTGTCGTTCCTGTGCGGTGTAGATCACCCCCATGTCAAGGTTGTGTAGGCGGACGAGCAACTCGATCATCAGCTCGCCCGCACGACCGTAGTCGCGCCGGTCGATCATCGTGGGCTTGTCGGTCAGCGCCCGGTCCTGGCGAATCCCCTTGACGTAGTGCAGCGCCATCTTGGAGATTCGCGTCAGTCCGTCGACTAGCACCCAGGTGAAGTCGTGGTCACCCGACTCGAGGAACTTGAGGACGGGGTCGAGATCCTCCCATTTGCCGACGTGCCAGACCTTCGGATCCTGCTTGACGTAGTGGTCGGTGCCGTGCTCCGGGTCGATCACGAGGATCTTCTCGCCCGGCATCTTGTTGACCGTCAAGCCGAAGAACGTCTTGCCCTTCTTGTTGCGGCCGTAGATCAGCCACTTCGGCTTGCGCTTGTTCTTCTGCGCCGAGGGTGTGGTGATCATCTTCTCGGCAATGGCCTTGTAGTCGATCGATCCCGAGACTCTAGCCATTGGCTCGCCGCTCAGCGAGCGAGACGCCCGGTGGGTTGCGCTCCTCGAGAACCCAGCCCTTCCCTGGGTGCCAGGAATACTGATGCGTGAAGAATCGCGCCGGCGCCTTGCGCCGCTGAGCCAGTGATGACTTGGCGTGCCCTTCCACACCCACCCGGTGATGGCGCAGGGCAGCGCGGCGACTCGGTGAGGCCTCGACCAGCACCTTGCCCTTGCGCCACCGCTCGATGGCCTTGGACCACCACTTCATCATCAGCCAGTACTTGACTGTGCCCCAGCCCTTGCCCTGCTTCTTCTTCACGGGCTTCGGCCTCGGACGACCGCTGGCGTAGCGGCCGTACGGTGCCTCCTTGTCCTTCTCGGTCACTGCCCCTCCTGGAGGAAGTTCAGGAACCGGCCGGCCCGAGCGATGATGGCGTGGTCGTCGTCACCCTCGCGCGTCGTCTCGCAGGCCTTGACCAGCGCCAGCGTGCGGTTCTCCTTGAGAATCCAAGGGTCGTCGCGGAGACTCGGCATCTTGGCGACTCCCGCCATCTTCGGCCCGTCGTTGTCGGCGAAGCCGTCCTCGCCTTGGTACCCTTCTGGTGGCATTACCCTACCTCCTCCTGGTCGGGCCTCTCGCCCGCCCTGTCCTCGTAGTACTCGAGCGGATCGCCGACTCGGTACTTCTGCTTCCTCAGCAGGCGCGTGTCCCCGCCGAGAAGTTCGATGGAACAAATGTCCTTGTACTCACGGCAGTCGAAGGTGCAGCGTTGGCTGGGCACCCTCTCGACGTCGTCGCCCGTGAAGTCGTAGGCATGCATCCGTCGTGCGGTGTGGAAGTTCTCGGCGAAGACGCGGTCAAGCACTTCCGGCGACTTCTCGAGGATCGACCGGTAGAAGAATGGCGAGAGCTGCGGCTCACCCGGCTTGTACCGCATGGCCTTGAGATACCTCAGGGTCTCGGCGTGCTCGCTCGGGTCGATCCCGTACTTCTTCAGCGCAGCGCGGAAGGTGATGTAGTCAGTCGTAATTTCCCGCGTGCTCAAGCGCTCGCGAGAGGTACCGACGTAGACGAGCTTCGGTACTGTCGGGGGCTTGGTGATCAGGTAGTTCCAGATGAAGCCCTGGACATCCAGCCCGTTCAGCTCGGCCGCCTTGAGATAGAGGGCGGACTGAGTGTCGAGTAGTCGGAACGTGAAGTCAGGCATCCGCTTGTGCGTCTTGTGGTCGACGAACCAGAGCTTGCCGTTCCATCTGATGATGGCGTCGACCTTGCCGCGGAAGATGCTGCCATCGGGGAACTCGCACTCGATCGTGACCTCGACGTCGATGACCTCCCAGTCACCCGCCTCGGCGTAGTGCCAGATGTACGACTTCATCAGTCGCCGGCACTCGCGAGGCAGATCGCCGAGATCTTCCCTCTCCTCGTCGAACAGCTGGTCGTACTTGTCCACGTATTCCCGGTGAACATCGAGCCAGTCCTGCCCGCCGTGGTAGGCCTCGAGCAGGGAGTGCATCCACACCCCCCGATACAGCGGCGTGCCGACGACCTTTGGCTTGAGGCGTTGGTGGTACTTGTAGTCAGCCTTCTTCGGGCAACGCCGGAAGGTCTGCAGCATGCTGTTCGTCGAGATGGCAGTACCATCATCGAGCGCATACAAAGCCGGCATCAGTTGCTCCCTCGGTCAGTGGGTTTTACCCTATCAGATTCCACAACGTCGAGTCAAATACCTCATTCTCAGCTTGCCCATGCGTAGACCTCTTCGGCCTCGAGTTCTCTTGCGTCGCCCCAGTGAGTACCCACCTTCAGATCGGCGATGATCGGGACATCGACCTCGATCCCGAAGAGCTTCTTGAAGGGCAGGTTCTCCATCGTATCCTTGATCAACGGCAGGGCATACCCCACGGCGTCGTCACGGATCTCGAAGTTGAGCGCGTCGTGAACTGACCCGACGCATCGAACCACATCCTGCATGTTATCCTTGCGCGCCCTGCGGTTGATCAGCACCATGCTGAGCTGTGTCATGTCAGAGGCGAACCCTTGTACCGGGCTATTGATCGCCTGACGTTCCGCTTCATGTCGGACTCCATCGTCGGCAGAGCGGATGTCGGGGAGGTGTCGAATTCTGCCGATAGGAGAGCTGACTCGGCCATACTTCTCGACCAGCGAGCGCTGTCTCGCATGCCACGATAGAAGCTCGGGGTAGAGTTCGAAGAACCGAGTACGGTATGCTCGAGCTTCAGCTTCGGAGAAAACTGCCCCATAGTTGTTGAACGCGGTGTAGATGAACTTGCGCCAGCCCATGCCGTAGATGAAGCCGAAGTTGACCGGCTTGCCGATCTTCTTACGGACCTCCTTGGTGATCTGGTCAATCGGGAGGCCCGTGACGGACGCGGTCGTGACGAGGTGGATGTCCTCGCCTGTGGCGTACGCTCTAAGCATACGATCCACCCTGGCGATGTAGGCAACAATCCGTAGCTCGATTTGACTGAAGTCAGCTTCCACCCAAGTCCAACCAGGAGGGGCGCCAAAGAGCCCTCGGACAAGAGGATCTCGAGGGACTTGTTGGAGATTGACGCCGCGACTCTTACTTGTCCGCTGAGTGATCTTGTCCTCGTCAGCCTTTCCACTCGAAAGCCGACCCGTGACAGTACCTGCAAGCTTGAACGTAGTGTGAATGCGGTGCTCATCATCTACCAGCTCCTCGTAGGCGTTGAAGAAACTAGAGAGTGCCTTGAACCACCAGCTTCGGTCGAGTAGTAGCTGGATCACTGGGTGCCCGATGTCGTCGCGCAGTTGCAGCATGACGTCCTCAGCCATGCTGGGGTCACCGGGATCACCGTTGGGCTTGTTCTTCCCTCGAGCTAGGACGGGCATCTCGAGGTGATCGAAGAGGAACCACCGCGCGAACTTACTCGCGTTGAAGTTCACCGCCACCTTGCGCCCTCGAGAGTCGGTCGGCCAAGTAGGTGTGGAATCGCGGTCAGGTACCCACTCCATGATCTTGGCTTCGATCTCGTCGAGCTTGATCTGCACCTCAGGCTTGCGCTTCTTGAGGCGGTCGACGTCGATCCACACCCCGCGTCGTTCAGTGTCGATGAGGTCGTTGTTCGCGTTGGTGGTGATGTAGCGGAAGATGGCGAGCAGGCGCGGATTCTGCTGGAGCTCAGCCTTGAGCTGGATGTAGATGTGCCGCATGTACCAGGTGTCGAGGACGTTGTACTCGAGGACTTCGCGGAGGGGCATCGCGAGCAAGTTCGCCTTGTCGACGCCCCAGGGGTCAACCCCTAGTCGACTGACTCCGAGAGGCTTGAGCCCCTTCTGACGATTCTCGTCAAGTAGTGCTTGGGCAAGCATGGTGTCGAACGTAACTCGTACCATGACCCCAAAGTGACGGAGCCACCGCGCGTCGAACTTGCCGTTGTGCGCGATCTGCTTGGGTACCGCTTGGAGTGCCGGAGCAAGGTAACGAAGTACGGATCGCCAGGATCGTCGGAACGGACTCTCAGGATGGTATAGTGGTATCGCCACGCACTTCGTACTGCCATCCGCAAATACCATCGTTGCTGCGAAGGAGATGATGCGAGAGTCCGGTCGGAACTCATCACCCATCGTCGTCTCGATGTCATAGTGCATCTCCGCAGCCTGCTCGAACAGGCGATAGACGGCCCTGACCTTGCGCGGTGTATCGACTACGATTACCTTGGGTTTGCCTAGTTTGCCCTCGATACCAGAGATCTTGTTAGCGAAGGACCTCAGCTCAGCTAGGTATCCTTGCGTCTGACCAGGATTACGTCGTACCGCGGCAGGCGAAACCGTTGGAAGAACAGTGTAGCCTTCTCGTTCGATGGGGCGACCACGATACTTCGTAATCCCTGATCGCCCAGTTGCTCCGGTAAGAGCCTCATTTCCGAGAGTGATGACGAAGTCGGGCTTGACCAGGGCGATCTCAGCGTCGAGGTACTCTCGACAAGCCTTGATGTCTGCCGTCGACACGTCCTGATCGAACGTACGGCACTTGACAGCAGAAGTGAAAAACACCCCAGCGGGATCAATGCCCACTTCGGAAAGCGTCGTAGCCATCTGTTCACGGTAGCTCCTCGAGTCTGGCATGCGGCCAACGACCATGACCTTCGCATCTCGAGGGCCAGTGCCGGTGATGCAGACGTTCTCCGCGGTCTGATGGAGCTTGCACTTGGTGCACTGATCGTCGCGGATATCGCCTAGCATGGATCCATCATATTCGGTAGGAACTCCACTGTCAACCCCGCCTGTTGGAGTAGTCTAACGCCGTCGGTAATGCGGTACTCCCTGGCGTATACGAGGCGATTGATGCCGGCGTTGATGATCAGGCGAGCGCACGATAGGCAGGGCGAATCAGTGCAGTGCATCTCTGCGCCCTCCAGGCGAACCCCATGTCGAGCGGCATATGCTATCGCATTCGCCTCTGCATGCATCGAAACATCGCATCCCCCTGAATCCTCAGGATCGTGAACGCAGTGAGGAAGCCCTGCGGGTGCGCCGTTATACCCGCTTACGAGGCTTCTTCCCTCCCTGCTTACTACCGCCCCGACTTGCAGTCTTCCGCACGTTCCTCTTCTTGCCCACACCATCGCGAGCGCCATCAGCGTCTCGTCCCTGGAGGGCCTTTCGACAGAGCTCACTACAATGCCCCTCTCCGCGGAAGATCATTACCTCGATACGGTTGCCGCAGTTCTCGCAGTCATCCCTTGGCACTGGCCAACTCCCTCTTGAGCTTGAACTCATCCCCCGACATGATGTGGAGGCTGCTGATGTACATGTTGAGCCGCCCGACCGTGACCCCCGGCAACTGCTCCGTGAGCCACTGCATGAGTCGGGCGGTCAGGTAGACGTCGTCGCGGAAGTGCCTGACAAAGTCGCAGGACCGGAGGTAGTAACGGCATGACAGCCGGCCTTCTCGGATAAGGAAGTGGTAGCCGAGTGAGCAAGGGACGCGCTCGCCGTGAGTTGCGCCAGTATCCTCTGGAAACCAGACCGGGAGATAGGCCTGGCGGGTATTCCCATTCCGCCGAAGCATGGCCACCAGATCGCCAAGATCCCCGTACTCATATCGGATGCCATTGTGAGGCACAAAGACCTGGCGCCCATTAGGCCTCGTCTCACCGACGTTAGCAAACTTGGGCCAGTATCGCTCCGGGTAGGTGTGGCTGAACTCACCTTGCTCACCCTTCTGGTGGGTAGCATGGGCCCAAGGCCAGAGCTCATGCGACGGCGGGGGGTTGGGGCAGTCGGGGTCGAGCCGTTCCTGGAAGTGGGCTTCAGCCCATGGAAGGTTGGGTCGGAATACGTCCTGGGCTTCGGTCATCTGCCGGGGTACTGCAATCTCCAAGATGACATCCTGGAGCTCCTTGGTGACCAGCAGCGGGTTGCCCTCCGTCGACTGGGCGTGCCACTCCCCCACGTCCACTGAGGTCGCGTTCAGCAGGCTCACCGTCAGCGCGTGCTCCATGGAGTCGAACGAGGTTCTGTTCAGGACGAGCATGTATTTGCTCCACTTCGTAGTAGAGAACGTTGTCGAGGGGGATATGGATTCGAGGTACTCCGTGCCCGACGATGAGCTGTCGGTGGGTGATGTCGACTCGCCAGCCAGAGTCGGGAGGTACCTGGAAACATCGCCACCCCTCGCTGCGGTAGTAGACCACCAGCTGGATCATTCGTCGTCGTCCTCATCTTCCATGAGAGCCGCGGCGTCAGCGTCGAAGGGTGTAGCCCAGTCACCGCCGAGGAGCAGCCCGAACCGACTGAAGTCGCACTCCTGGATCGGAACGTGAGGCAGCTCGCCGTAGGCCTTGAAGAACTCCTTCTGCTCGCCCTGCTTGGGGCCCTGCTTGTAGTAGCTCCACCCCTCGAACTCCTGAGCCTTCTCGAAGCCCAGCACCTCGGTGTGGTAGCGGCGGCGAATGCGGCGGTAGGTGTTGTAGTTCATGTCGCCGTAGGTCTTGCCGGCAGCGTCGTCCTTCTTGAGGTTCTGCATCCATTTCCGCGAGAGCTGGACGGCGGGGTGCTCCTCGATGTACTCGACGTGCTTGGGCTTGAGCTTTACGTCAGGCTTGAGGATCACCTCACGGTAGAACTTCCGACGGTCCTCATCGGGGTGGTTGAGCATGAAGGCGAGGCTCTTGAAGTTGTGCCACTGGATCGCCTCGTTCATCCAGACGAACCGGAACTCCGCGGGGTCCATCCCCATCGCAGATCCGAGGTACCGGGCAGCCATCCACGCAACCGAGAGGTCCAGCGCACCGATATAACCCAGGTATGAAGTCCGTGAGTAGAGGGTGATCTGCGGCCGTGGCACTGCCTTGTAGGTCATGGCCAGCATGCATGATCCCCACCGCCTCGTCTCCTTGTTGGTGTGCCCGGTCGCAGCGCCCCCGCGGGGTCGGACGGTCTTGGTACGGAGCGTGGCGATACCGCGCCCTCGAGTGCCGATCATCCCGGTGCAGCGCTCGAGCCAGATGCGCAGCTCCTCGGGGTCGAGGTACTGGTTGATCATCATGGACCACCGCGACTTGGTGAGCCACATGTTCTTGAGGTCGAAGTCCCATTCCATGGAGTTGGCTTGGGCTATTACGTTGTGGATCTGAACGTCGACGGTTGAGATGACGTCCAGCCCGCTGGCCGGCGCCTCGATCAATCTCGTGCAGAGAAGGTCGTGGAGCTCAGTCAGGGTCGGTGCCCTGTAGGCTTTCAAGTGGTTCTCCTAGAGGATCATGGCCACCGCGACGAATAGCGCGGCGAGGACGAAGAGGACGATGAGCAGGAAGATGGTGCCGTAGAAGACAGCGTGACTGATCTTCCACACCCAGTCGATCAGTCGGGGTATTTCACTTGGCCCATGTTCTCCCTCTGCCAGTCCTTGATCTCCTGGAGCCGGTCGACGATCTGCGCCTGGAAGTCCAGGTCCGTCGGCCCGAACTTCTCGACGAGCTCGACGTAGTGAACGATAACCTGCGGCGCGAAGAAGTCTTTGGCTCGGAAGATGAAGACCGGTTCCCCAGTATCCTCGCATTCCTTCAAGATCCTCTCTGCCTTGGCGTTCAGCATTTCCTCACCCTTCTACGATATCGGACACTGGAACATTTGTCAACCTCTGGTCCTGGACCTCATCGGGCGTCGGGAAGCCCCAGCGAGCCATGATGGCCTCGACGTCCGGCGGTTGCCAACCCTCGGGCTTGACAACGTCGAGAGAGGAGCCGCGGAGCGAGTCAGACCCGTCGGGCTGTGCGCGGACCTTCGCCATGTTGGCCCGCTGAACCTCGTTCCAGATCTCCTGCCAGGGGTAGCCCAGCATGTGAGCCGTGCCGAGCGCGACGTAGACCAGGTCCACCAACGAGTCGGCCATCTTGGCGTGGTCGCCATCGAAGTAGCCGTCGGAGAACTCGTCGAGCTCCTCGCGCAGGAACTTGTACCTGAAGCGGAACGCCTCGTCGTCGAACTCTCGAGGGCCGGGATCGCCCTTGACGTGAGGGAGCCCGAACTTCTCGTGGAACTCCCCGACATCGCGCCAGTTACTGGTTGCCATCGCGCCGCTCCAACTCTGTCTCGACATCCATGAACACCCTCTTGATGTCATCGGATGTGTAGTCATACATGATGGGGATGGAGTCAATCGAGGCCCGGCAGTGGTACAGCCAGTAGACCTGCCGAACCTTCTCGATGCCCTTGGCCTTGGCTAGGAAGGCATTCTCCGGGCTGTGGGTGATGTTGTGGATGACCTCCTTCAGCGGAGGCAGGCACCAGACGATCACGGGGTCGACCCGCTCGAGGAGCTCTGTCTGCGCCGACTCGAGCCAGTCGAAGTTCTTGAACTCGACGTTGGTGCCATCCATGCTGAAGACCGGCCCATAGATGCACCCCGAGATGAGTGCGAACCGGTCGAAGATCTTGGGCTGGAAGCCCTCTCGCAGCGTGGTCTCGACGTAGCGCTGGATGTCAGTCAGCCTCTCCATCTGATGGCCCACCGCCTTCTCGGCGATAGGCATCTGGAGGTGTTCAGCCAGCTGTTGCACGAAGGTCGACTTACCAGCCCCGTCAGGCCCCTCGACAATGATCATGCTCCCGGCCTCTCTGACTTGTAGCGCTTGAGCTTCTTCATGTCTCGCCCTGGAGAAGTATAGCCGGGCGGATGCTCGCCCAGCTTGAGCTTCCACTTCAGCCAGGGCCAGAAGTCGTGTCGGACCGGCAGCTCGTCGAGGCAGTAGTAGGTGAGCCCACCATCCTCACTGAAGGCGTCGGGGCGTCGGCGAGACTGCCAGCAATCGGGGTCATCATGGACATACTGCCACTCGCGATCATCGCTAGTAAGGGGCCCTAGCGGTCTGTAGTTGAGCAGGTCGTTCACGATGGCGATGCCGAAGGGGGCACTGCCCCCGCTCCAACCGCCTTTCGAGAAAGCGATCACCGCGTCGAGCATCGCCTGGCCACTCTGGATGTTGTCCCCGCTCAACCACCCGAGCCGACCAAGCTCGGATCGAGCATGCTCTTCCAGGGTCATATAACCTCCTCGGTCGTATTGACTACGACGTAATCGTATCACTCGACAGAGGGGAGCGTCAATGCTCGCTGGGAACGTTCAGTCCCGAAGGAGCAGCTCGGGTCGTCGTGAGATCATCTTGGAGACGTCGGCATCCTCTTGCAGGGTCTGATACATTAGCTCATCGACTGGGCCGCCTAGGAGATAGACGTATCGGTTCGCCTTGCCCGAGAGCGCGATGCGGTCCTCCGACTGGGTGAAGTCGACATATGAGGCAGTGAGGCTGTACCACACCATCATCGAGGCAGTCGATAGGTCAATCCCTAGAGATCCAGCGTTCGGCTGCATGATGAATGCTGCGGCCCCTTCTTGCTGCCTGAACTGCTTGATTCCTAGGTCACGATCGGTTCGACTCACCCCGCCATGCAGCTCGAATGCGGGCACCTCTTTGAACTTCTTGTTGATCATGCGGACGATGCGCTGGATGTCAGGGCGGAAGAGTGCCCCGATCACCACCTTCTCATCCAGCTCGAACTGGTCCTCGATCAGGTCCTCGAGCATGCGGAGCTTCTCGTTGCCGATGATCCGCAGCGGGCCCTTCTCGCCCGTGGGGCCGGTAGTCTGCCCGAGACCAGAGGTAATCTGCTGGAGTCGCAGCCGGACTACGATCGGGATGCTCGCCTCGACGATCTCACCCGTCTTGATCTTGGTGACCATCTGTTCGGCCATCTCATCGTAGTGCGGCCCGCTAGACTCGAGGGGCACTCGGATGAGCACGGGGTCCAATCGCGGCGGGAGGTCGAAGCACTCCTCGCGCGTGATGGCATATGAGTCGTCGTGGATCTCCTTCTTGAGTCGGTTGATCGACCCTTCGCGGTTCTTGACCCAGTAGGGGTAAGTCCGCTCGCTACCGCGAATCGGCTTCTCGACCCAGACCCCGATCCACCTCTTGAATGCCGAGAAGGTGAAGTCCTCGAACCGTTTCGGGTTCAGGAACTTCCACTGGCTGTAGATGTCAAAGATCCGCTTCTTCTTGGTGACCAACGTCCCCGTCATGATCACGCGGTATGTAGCGACAGATGCCAGGGTGTGGATCATGCGGGACTTCGCGGCACTCGGACTCTTGATGCGGTGGCTCTCGTCGAGGATGATCAGGTCCGGCACCCAGTCCTGCATGAACGTCTTCTTGATGTCGTAGCGCCCGCCCCTCCGGTTCGACCGGATCAGGGTGCCGTCGGCGCGCTTCCCGGTGACCGCCCCGGGTGTGCTGAAGGCGTCGTAGTTGATGATGACGAAGTCGAGAGAGTCGTTCCCGTAGCTGGGCAATCTCGTCTCTTTCCTGCCATCCTTGTCCCACACCACCACTCGGGTCTTCCAGGGGCAGTGCTGCGCGATCTGGTCCTGCCAGACTCCAAGGACACTCACTGGGCAGACTACAAGCACGCGGCCAACCTTGCCTGCTGCATGTAGGATCGAGGCATAGTCGATGGCGACCTTGGTCTTTCCCGTCCGGGGCTCCATCAGCAAGGCTCCCCCGAAGCCCGTCGAGATCAGCTTCTTGACCGCCTCGACCTGGTGCCGATATGGTCTCGTCTTCCATCGGTACTTCAACCTTTGTCCCTTCGGCCGGCCGCGCCAATCCTTCTGGATAGCACGGTAGTACTTGTTCTGCCTGATCTCTGGGATCAGTACTTCCTCGCGCGTTGCCTCCTGCATGTCACTCACCCGCCCTGGATGCGGAGAACGTCGGTAAGTCGCATGCATTCACCCCTATGGGGGTGATGCTGCAAGACTAACTGACTTACCGCCACTGGGGGGTAGTGACTGCGTAGGCGCATCATGTCCTCCGGGGCCTTGCAGCGCGCCGTGCTTCTCTGCGGGCCTGTTGCCTATCCCGCTTCGGGCTGTCGGGATCGTACCAGATGCCCAGCTCTGAGGGGATGGCGGCGTTGTCATGGTCGCGCGCGTGCCCGGGATACATTCGAGGCTCGCCGTCGTCGGGCACCCCCGGAAGGATGTTGCGCCCCAGCGCAGTCCAGAGCCTCGGTGCGATGTGAGTCCATACCCGACTCGGTCGCCCACATGCGGTGTGGACCCACCACCCGAACTTCTGCCCTCGAGCGTAGGCCTTCATCTTCATGCGTGAGCTGTTGTCGCATTCGCAGAAGACTGTCGGCAGTCGCCATAGCCCCACGACCCTAAAGCCGCGAGGACTATCCTCGATATACTCCAGCGTGCCGTTGATCTTGGCGACGAATGCCTCGGCGGTCTCGTGGTTGTCGAACTGCACGAGCACCGCAGCTGGCTTCCCCATCTGCTGCCTCCCTCGGTCGATATTGCCTTGGCATCATGCTATCGCATAGGGCATGCCCCGTCAAGGCGCTTGGAAGCTTTGGAATGAAGTTGCCGCACCGCCTTGACAAGAAGGGCTCGGCGGGTATAGATTGGCCCTATCGCAATCGCCCCGGCTGATCGGGGCTTGACCGAGGGGCAAGACATCAGGGTCATTGTTACCCGGTCGCAAGTGGAGGGATTCCACCATGACACGTGCCAAGAAGACCGCGGCGCCGGCTGAGCCGGAGATCGACGAGACCGACGACGAGCTCGAGGAGCTCGACGAGGACGAGGTCGAGGACACCGCGCCTGCCAAGAAGTCCAGCAAGACCCAGGAAGTCACCTTCGGCGCCAGCGACCTGGCGAAGCTCGCCTCCGAGAAGCTGGGCATCAAGCTCGACGCCAAGAACCTCCGCGTTCTGCTCCGCAAGATGGCCCGCGACGGCCGGCTCGAGCGCGAGGTCAAGCAGGGCAACCGCACCCGCTACAGCTGGTCCGGCCCGGAAGACCCCGAGGTCAAGGCCATCCTGAAGGCCCTCAAGTCGGGCGAGCTCGAGAAGGACAAGCAGGAGAAGCTCGCCGCGCTCAAGGAGCGCAAGGCCAAGAAGGACGCCGAAGCCGCGCCCGCCAAGGCCGGGAAGAAGGCGCAGAAGAAGGCGCCGGCCCCCGTGGTCGAGGAGGACGACGACGACGAGGACTTCGAGGACGACGACGACGAGTAGTCGCCACCCCAACGAGCTCCCGCCCCCTGGTGCCCCCGTGCTAGGGGGCGGGCTCATGTCTAGGAGGATCTCATGCCCAAACCCATCCTGGTCGGCGAGGCACCCTCACTACAGGGCGACGGTCGACCCTTCACTGGGCCATCCGGTGGCCGACTGCAATCGCTCCTCGGGCTCAAGTCGTACGACGAACTGACCGACGCCCTCGACATGCTCAACATCTTCGAGAAGGTATCTCAGCCCGCCTGGGACCGGTTCGACCGCAAGTTCGCTCGGCAGCGCGCCATCCACCTCCTCACCAAGTGGCACGACCACGATCCCGAAGATCTGCTCGACGTCATCCTCTGCGGCCGGAAGGTGATGGCTGCGTTCGGTGTGGAGCACCTCGACTGGTTCGGTTTCCACTCACGCGGCGGGGTAGTTCTCTGGGCCTTTCCACACCCGTCGGGCCTGTCGCACTTCTGGAATGCCCCGGATGACGTGTTGCGCGCCTCACGTTTCCTGAGGGCTCGGGTACTTGCATCATGCGCTCATCACCCTCGAGCAGGTATCTCACTCGACCAGTCGGTCTCTGAGGCGCTGCTAAATCGCATCCCCTAGCGCTTGATCGAGCGCGATCAGCGCACACGACTCCGCCCCCCGCCAGGTAGCGCCCTGACGGGGGGTCGGATTGTCGCATCGCTACGGGTTCCGTGGGGTCCGCATCTTGGACTGACGGGGTTGAGTGACTGGCCCTCGAGACTTCGGTGGGTCGGGCGGTCCGTCACTCTCGTGCACCTTTACGCCGGCATGGACCTCGTACGTCTTGGGTCCGATGCCCAGGTTTGGCGTAGCACTGTTGATAGCGTCGGGGATACCGGTGAAATGGAGTACGACCGCGGCGATCCATGCGTAGAGGATGGCCCCGATATAGACCTTGACCGGCTTATCCGCGTCGTAGGCGACCTGGGTGACGACAGCGCCGAGGGTAGCGAGGGCGAAGGTGACTGCCTTGCGCGCCCCGACCGAGAGCCTCTGCGTCAACCCCAGGTGCGACAGCATCACGCTAGCCCCGCCCACGATCATCACGATGAGCTGGGGCCATGAGAAGGGAACTTGGTTCATCGCTGTACCACCCCCGTACCGAACAAGAAGATGAGCAACAGCAGGGCCGCACAGACCCATGCTGCCGCCGAACCGGTAAATCTCATGCTGACCTCCTAAGGCCCGAGAACTCGGGCGGTGACTGGGCCGACGATGCCGTCCTTCGTGAGCTTGTGCTCGCCCTGGTAGTCCTCGACCTTCGCCTTGGTCCCAGGGCCATAGAGACCGTCGATGTGGGCGCCGACCTTCTTCTGGACCACCATGACGTCCTTGCCGAACTGCAGCGGCACGACCTGGCCGTTGACGTTGACCCGCTTGAGCACGCCAGCCTGAATGCGAGGGATCGGGAACGACAACTCGCGGACGAACCAAGCTGGATGTGTGGGCGGAGGCGGCAGATCGGGATCGAGACCGGGGATGTGATCCAGGAAGACACTCTGGTCATACCCATGGAAGTCGCCCCGGAACTGATGCCCGATGGCTCCTGGTGGGATGATTGCATGGTTGTCGTAGCCAGCGATCCAGAACATCACCTTGCCGAGAATGCCAAGGTCCTGGCATGTCCCTCGGACCTGTGGCCAGGGCGAGGCACTGCAGTACAGCATCGCGTGCGGGCTGCGCTTGAGCTTGTCCGCGGCCCAGCGAGCACCGCCCTGAGGACTGAAGTCACCGTTCTCCACGTCGGCGCAGAGCGCATCGTGAGTCCCGTTGACCGTGATCGACAGGTACCTTTTGCCGGGGAACAGCTCGTTGAGCGAGGGGAACGTTGGCCAGTGGCCGTCGACGTATCCGCCGTAGACCTGCCCATCTCGGGGCATGTTGCGAGGTGCTACGGCGTCATACCCCGTCCTCATACCACACCCTTGAGACCGAAGGACATCATGTCACCACCGGTCTTCAGCAAGGTGCCGAAGTCGGAGAACGAGAGCCGGCAGTAGCCAGAGTCACCCCAGCTCGGGCTCCAGCTGTTGGCGATGATGATGTCACCGGTGGAGCCGTTGGGGTCGCCGTTGAGGACCTCGAGACCGACGACCTCGAGCTCATGGCCCCCTCGAGCACGAGCACCCGGGCGGATCGAGATGACCCCATTCGGCCCCGGCTCGTCGAAGCTGGTGAGCCAGGGAATGCCGATGATGCCAGGCACCTTCTGGAACGCCTGGAGTGCGTGGAGCAGACCGAAGGCGTGTCGGTAGCTCTTGATGTCACCGCGCTTCTTCAGCACCTTGCCGATGGCGAGACCCGAGCTACCCGTGTCGTCCGGCGGATAGTCCCCGTCGAACCCGTCGACCTTCGTCGCGTCGGAGTAGAGCTGGACCGCGAACTTCTCGTCGAGCTCGAGGGTGTGACCGACCGTCGAGTAGAAGGGCTCGGTGCCGAGCAGGCCCGTACCAGCGTTGCCGGTGCAAGAGCCGAGGTCACCCTGATCGAGGATCGGGATCTTGCGATCGTGTAGCACGCTCTGCAACGGCTTCGAGAGGTCCACCTTGATCGCGTACTTGGCACTCTTGACGTCGTGCTCGATGTGACGACCGAGGCGAAGACCCTCGACCACTTCCTCTTCGATGAACGTTACCGCTGAACTTACCATTGCGACCCTCCTGGTGTGGGACTAACCGATAGCTAATGCTCCTACGACCCAACCAACGTCTGCGTACGGTTCCGGATAGAACATCCGATACGGCGGCGGGCGGTAGCTGTACGTATTGGTGAACATCTCCTCCGCGCTGAGGCCGTAGTAGTCTGGGGGGTTGATCTCCTTATTCTCGAGGTAGTAGTTGGTCACGATCACCAGAGCGGCTTCACCGTTGGTGTCTGCGTCAGTGATGTCCGTCCAGTCAATCTCGATCATCGGTCCATCGGTGAAGTCGTTCGAGACTGGAGGAATGACACCTCCCATCGGTATCCAGGTACTTGTGTCGGACATCGTGGCGCCGGACTTCCAGTTCGACCCTCCGGTAAAGTGCGGGATAGCATTCGACCCAGAGCCGATGGTGTACTCGCTCTCGGGCACCCGAAGAACCTCGAAGCTAGCGTCACCCGGATACCCGGTGGGCGCATGAGCTGTACCACTCGAGTCCCATGCGCCCGAGATACCGTTTGGCCCCGTCGGCACGATGAGGTCGATCGGGCGGTTCCAGATGCGGATGTTCGTCGTCATGGGCCAGCGTAGCTCGCCGACATCCGTGGGGTGATACTGAGGCCCCGCCCAAGCGTCCGGGTCGTCAGGGATGTCTGGGGGCAAGATTGGTTCACGCCCCAGCGGGATATGCCAGAGGTCGAACGAGGCAGCGTTGCGGCTAGAGACGATGCCCTCTTGCGTGATAACCATACCCGAGGTAGAGTCTGGGTAAGCCTCATCCTCAGTACGATCTCCGGTGCCATCCCAGACCTGACTCCAGCCACCACCCCCACCGGGCGAGATGCTCACGGAGTTATAGTGCCCAAGCTGGTTATCTTCTCTAGTTGCGTCGTCAGCCTGCACCCAGGGCCCTGGGTAGAGCACAAACGTTGGTCGCCAGAACTCGTTACCCGAGGTGTCGACCACCTTCATCGTCCACGACCCCGCCATGTCATCGGTGATCATCACCGCGACGTCGATGTGGTCAGGGTCTGCGTCCCAAGCTGCCTCGATGTCACCGATGTATATGTGAGCGATCAGCGTGTTGTCAGTGACCTGGATGTCCCACGGCTCACCCGTACCGATGCCCGGGATAAGGAACTGCCCGTAGCCCGAGATGATCGTAGTGATGTCAACGAGATGAAAGGCCCACCTCAATACGCCGTCAGAGCGGTCGGTGAAGACTGTCCCAGTGCCAGTCTCGGTGTAGACCCAGTTGTCAACGCGGATGTAGTAGGTCGTGCCGTTCATCACCGCGAAGTGCACCAGGTCTGTGCCCGAGTACTCTCCCACACCTCCCTGCAAGTTCGGCTCCTGCAAGAACCCGTCACTGTTGGCCTGCACCAGAGCCAACGAGGAGATGTCCAGGTCAGACCCGGTGAAGACGTCGATCGTCGAGTCCCAGAGGGGCATCGGTGTCTGCGACGTGTCGATGGAGATGAACCCGTCAGCATCAGCAGTCCACTTGTACCAGACGCTGTGACCTTGCCGAGTGGGAAACAGTGAGGCCTCGCCGGTCTCGAGGGTAGCACCCACCGTGTCGACTGTGACGGTGCCAGAGTGACCAGAGATAACGGTCGCGTTGATCAGGTTGTTGTTGGCTGGAGGCATTAGTGGAACCTCGCTTGCGCGGTGAGGTCAGCTGCTCCGGTACCGATCGTGGTGACCTGCACCGTGAGCTTGTCGGAGTTGGCGGCGAAGTCGTTGTTGAACGCGGTCGACCCCGTCGTGTGCCCCGCGAGGATAGTGATCGTACCGATGGATGACCCGTTCTGATACACGGTCAAGACTGTGTCGGTCGTGCCGGCAGTGTCAAGGCCGACATAGACCTCGACCAGCGTCGAGTCGAACCATGGCGAGTAGGGTGTGGACACCCTGTTGGTCAGCCGCCCCGCATGTGAGATGGGTACCTCGTTCGGGTTGCTGTCCACCAGGTTGCCGAAGTCCTGAGCATCGTGAGGAGATGCGTTGGCGACTCGCCCTGACGCAGTACCCTTGGCCATCGACTTGAGCCAGCGCTTGATCCTCTTGATGTGCTGGTGTCGAGTGTCGTTGAGCTGAGGCACATAGTAGACGTTGCCCTCGGCATCTTGCGTCAGCGTGATACCGATGACCCTCTGCTTGATCAGGTCCCCATCCTCGTCAGGACCCAGCACCCAGTCACCGACGTTGAAGTCGTGGAAGGGAACGTGGCCTGACATGTCGACCGCCTTAGCACTCCATGTCTCCTGCGGCACGCTGGCGATGTTGAACGTGGCGTTAGCGACATTGAGCGCGTGGTCATCCTCCGTCGAGGCGCCCAGAGAGAGGAAGGACTCCTTACGGCGAATCCCTACGCCGCTGTTCGTCTCTTCGATCCAGCCGTCGTTCGTCCTCAGCAAGAGGGCGGTCTGGAGGCCGGAGGCGTCTCCTGAGTAGGAACTCTCAAGAGCATTGAAGCCACGTCTGATGATCACCGGGTCAAGATTGTGCACGGGATCATAGACCGACCGGTCTACTCCATGGCTAGTCCAAAGGTCCAGGTAGATCTTGCTTCCCACACCTCCAGGGTTATTCCATCGGCAGAGCCATTCGCACGAGGTCTCAGCCGTCTGGCTGAGCACATCGAGGTAGTCTGCTCCGACATCGAATGCCCGAGAGACGATGCTGTTGTTCGGCCAGGTGTGCCCAGCACTGTCTGTGTTCGTCCCCACGTTCACGTTGAAGTGCTGCATAGCGTCGACGCCTCGCACCTTCGCCTCGGAGACCAGCGTTTTCATGAGGTCGCCGGGGTCCCATCCCGGAGGCTTCGTGCCGTAGGGCCGCATGTCCCAGGTCGTGTCGGTGTGCAGGATGCGAGCGAGCTTCTTGTCGCTGAGGGGGTCGATCTGGTAGGCGGTCAGGATTACGCCGGCAGGATTCGAGCCACCGCTCGCTGCACCCGGGTCGTTGACACCACGAATGGCCACCCAGTGAGTGCCCGGATCGAGGTCGATGTCAAACCGCTGGTACTGTGTCCAGTGCCGCCCAGACATGACCAACTCGCCGTCGATGTACAGGTTGAACCGGTTGTCCGCCGTGCAGTAGAACGACACTCGTTCAGGAGAGCTGATGGTGAAGGACTTGCGGAAGAACACTGTGCCGGCGGGCGAGTTGGCGTCAGGGTTCGAGCTCCAGATCCACTGCGCGCTCGGGTCGGGCCAGCCCTTCGGGTGCCGAGTATGTGTGGTGCTCGCTGACCAGGTGACCCCGTGAGGCGTCCCAGTCCACTCGCTCGAGATGTACCAGTCGCTCGGCTTCGACGCGAAGTTGAAGTTCCGCTGGTCAGCCGCAGTCCGCCTGATGCCATACTCAGGGTAGACCACCGCGTCCTGGAGCATAGCCCCGATGCCCCGACCCGAGACAGTCCACTGCTCCTCAGCGTGCTCGCCCGCCGCGATGACGACACGGTCACGCTTCTCGATGAGCCAAGCAAACCACTTGTCGGTCTGGGTGTCGTGCATGACGACGATGTTGCCGTACGCCAGCAGTGTCTTCCAGCCCGTGCGCTGCACCGCGGCGTCCTGAGTGTGACACTTGAACTGGCCAGCCCCGGGGTCGCTCAGGATCTCCTGGAACGACGGCTCGATGGGGTCGGCGATGAGGTCCAGGTACGTTAGGTCCTGGTCGTAGATGCCCGCAATCCTGATCATTGATACACCGGCACATAAGTAAGGCTCGAGACGTGACTCGAGGTGATGGCGTTAGCGCCTGGCCGTAGGGTGAACCAGAACGCCTCGTTCTTCTGTCCCGTGAGTGACACCGAGGCGAGTTGCCCCGGCGCGTTGAAGTTCCACACATCGACCGTGCAGGCGCCGCCCACTGACAGCGTTCGTCCGGTGGTGGTGTTGGTGATCGACCCTGCACCCGAGAACACGATGGTGATCTTGCGAGCCGTATCCTCGCCGATGTTGTTGACCACCCCAGACACAGGCGCCGCGATAGCTGCCCCGTCGAAGTACGGATAAGACAACCGCAGGTCGACCGTGAACTTGCCCGCCGTCGAGTCGCGGTAGTTGTCCAGGATGGCCATGTTGTCGAGGCCGCTGGAGTACTCGGCATGAGCGGTGGCTACATGGATCAAGCCATCCGCCGCAGACCTCCACCGCTTCGTCAGGGCGATCTGGCGATCCGTCCGCCAGAGCAACCGCCTCAACGCGATGAAGTTGTCGTTGAACTTCCCGTGCGGATCAGCGTCCCAGACACCATCCGCGTCGGTGCCCCGGACCCACATCTTCAGCGTGATAGTGCGTGGGCCCGGGACCTTCGGCGTCCAGACCTCACCAGGGCGAAATGGAACTAGCAGGTCGCTACCTCGAAGTGCTGCCGTGCCTCTGATGTGCTCACCTGTCGACTCGATGCTGTGAGCGTAGGTGTGGAGCGAAGTACCGTCAGCATCCCAGTACTCGTCGATGGCATTCGTCATCTCAGGCTCCCACGAACTCGAGGTTGTTGAGTGTGCGTTCGATGCCCTCGCTCGCCGGCTCAGGCTTCGGGTAATTGACGATGATGTCGTACTGCTTCGACGGCGTCCCAGCGCTCCCTGCGACTCCTGGGGTTGGTGCAGTGGGTGCCCTATGCGCGCCCGTCGACTGACTGAGCAACTGGCCGTTCGGGAGCTTCGTCGCCAGGCCGTTCAGGTATCTCACCTGCTGTGCCAGCTTCTTGGTCTCGCGGTCAGCCGTAGCAGTCATGTCCTCCAGGGCATACTCGATCTTGGTACGGGGTGAGCCGAAGAGGCCCTTCTTGAACCCGTTCCAGAGCGAGCTACCCCAGTGCTTCGCGGTGTCGAATGCCTTCTGGGCGAGGTGACCGATGGACTTGATGGCGTTCAGCAGTGCGTTGTAGATGGCATCGGGCAGGTTGTTGAAGAAGTTCATAATCCCGTTGAACGCATCCGAGCCCCACTGCGTCATCGCCTGGACGATGGTCTTGCCCAGGTTGACGGCGTCCTTCCAGATCTGCTGCAAGAAGTTCCAGATCTGACCCGGCAGCTTCTCGAAGAAGTGGACGACCCCCCAGAAGGCATCCTTCGCCCACTGGACTGCAGTGTTGTAGATGTTCTTCCAGCCCTGGACCTCTCGCTTCCAGAGCGTCTGCAGTGCGGACCAGACTCGCCCGGGCAACTTCTCGAAGAAACCCACCACTCCGTTGTACATGCTCTTGACGATCCGGATCGTGCCATTCCACGTTTCGTTCCAGAGCCTGACAACCCCGTTCTTCAACGCGGTCATCAGATGCTCGACCCGGGCCGGCAACGCGGTGAAGAAGTTGATCACCGCAGCTACGAACCTGATGCCGGTAGAGACGATCAGCGAGATGAGCTCCAGCGTCCACCGCAGGATCCGACCGATCAGGAAGCCCAGCCAGTAGAGCACCTGGTCGGGCAACCCAGCGAGGAACTTCAGGAATGCCACGAAGCCACTGGCCAGCGCTCCCGGTAGTGCTACGATCAGCCGGATCGCCCCAGACACTACGGCCTTGAGAGCGTTCCAGATCTGTGAGCGGAAGTGGATGATGATGGCCACGATGCCGGCGAACGGGCCGAGGAAGATGCCAGGGAGCAGCCACCAGTACTTCTCGATCAGGTGGACCCCGTCCCAGAACAGGCCCTTGATGTCGCTCCACACCTTCTCGAAGAACTTCGGCAGGCCCTCGAACCATCTGACGACGGCCTGGAAGGCACCGACGATGTCCTTGCCGAGCGCGATGAAGAACTCACGAACCGGCTTGACCTTGATGATGAGAATGGCGAAGACCGCGATCAGAGCGATGATCGCCACGACGATCAGGATGATCGGGTTGGCCAGCATGGTGATGTTCAGGAGGGCGAAGGCTCGCTGCAGAAGCTGCACTTCCTTGACGAAGATCAGCGCCATCTTGAACTCTCGGTAGGCTCGAGTCGCCTTGCCGATGAAGCTGACCATGAGGATGAAGGCCCCGAGCCCACCGGTGATCGCTCCGAAGAGCAACACTAGCCCCGACAAGACGGCCTGTACTGGCCCGGGCAGGTCGGTGAAGACCTTGACCACATCAGTGATCAGATGAACGAGGATCTTCAGCGGAGTCTGCGCGGGCGCACCCGCCTGGATCAGCGCCACCGACATCGCGGCCTTGAACTGCTTCCACGCACCGCTCAGCGTGTCGAGGCGCTTCCTCATGACGTCGGCAGCAGTAGTCTGGTTCATCTGCTTGCCGAACTCCTGGAAGCCCTTGGCACCCTCTCGAGAGAGGATCAGAGCCGAGGAGATCGCTCGGTTACCGAAGATGATGTTCAGGGCGGTCACCTTCTGCTGCTGTGACATGCCCTTCATGTGGTCCTGCAGGATCTGGAAGATCTCCGACAGGGGCTTGGCCTTACCGGTGGCGTCGAAGAACAGGTTGGTCAGCTTCTCGATCCCAGGTGCTACCGTGACGCCAGCCGCTCGCGCCTTCGCCGCCGCTGCGGCGACTGCCTCCTGAGCCAGCTTCAACTGCTCTGCCGCCCGGATCTGTGTGGACGCTGAGGTACCGCCACTCTGCGCGGCCTTGACCTTCTCCTCCGCGCTGGCCAGAGCGAGCTGTGCCGACTTGACCCGGTTCTGAGCAGAAGCCAACGAGTTGAACATCGTGGCCTGCTTCGCGGCGGTGTTCGCCAGTCCGCCACCTGCATACTTCTGCTGTGTGGCCTGAAGATGATCCTGGGCTGCGGCCAGTCGCTGTTGCGCGGCAGCTAGAGAGTTCGCTGCGGCCTGCTGCTTCTCGACGCTGGCAGTGCTCGACTTGGCCTGCTCTGCGTTCTGGAGTTGCTGAACGTAGACCAGGTGCTCCTGAGCCTTCCGCAACGCGTCGATTGCGGTCTTCTGCTTGGCCTGAGCCTTGGCGTACTGATCCGCGCTGACACCACCATTCGTCTGGATGATGCCAAGCTTCTCTAGCTCCGCCGTCGCCTGCTTCGAGACCGGAGCCAACGACAGAAGGATCTTGCGCAGAGCTGTACCACCAGTGCTACCCCTAACACCAGCATTACCCAGCTGACCAAGAGCATTGACCACATCCGAGAGCGGGATGCCGATGGCCTGTGCAGTACCACCGACGTACTTGAGGGAGTAGGCGAGGTCCTGGATGTCGACCGTCGATGCGTTCGCCGCGCCCGCGAGCAGGTTGGCGATTCCAGTCGCACCCTTGGCGCCGATCTGGAAGGTCTTCATCGTGTTGACGATGATCTCCGCAGCATCCTTCGTGCCGATCTGGGCCGCGGCGCCAAGCTGAGCGACAGCCGCTCCCACACCCTGGACGATGTCGTGCGCGTTGATGCCCGCCTTACCGAGCTCCACGAACGCGTCGGCGATCTGGCCTGCGGTGTAGCCAGACTGCTTCGCCAGGTTGAACGCAGCGGTGGTCGCTGCATCCATGTCCTTCTTCGAGCTTCCAGTGATGACCTGGAAGTACCGCATCTTCGCCTGGAAGTCGGACGCCGCCTTGACTGCGACGCCGAAGCCGGCGAGAGCGACCGCGCCGATGCCGACGAGGCCCGCTCCCACCGTCCTCAGCGCCCGTGAAGACTCCAGCAGTGCAGTGTCAGTTGCAGCGTTGGCACGCCGAAGTGCAGCATACGCCGCCACCGCCTGAGCGATGTCGATGGAGATGCTACCCCGGACTTGCCCGAGGTCGTAAGCCATGCTTCACCCGCCTGACTTGGGCCTACTTGAACATGAGGGCCGGATCGGCGAACTGCCCTCGAGCCTTCGAGGGATTGTCAGTGCCGAGGTACTTCTGGAGTACGGATTTCTGCTTGCGTTCGATCTCTGCTTGCGTCTTACCCTCGCACTTCTGAAGGTCTGCGTCTACGGCCGATCCGAAGGTGGCGATCGCCTCGTTGACGCAGTAGATGACGTAGTCACCGACGTCGTTTGGCCGGAGGCCGAGCAGCTCGCTTGGCGGGACGTGCCACAGCTGGGCTTGCTGGTAGAGACTCCAGAGCAGCGGCTTGTTCCTTACGAAACTTCTCGAGGTCCTTAGTACCACCGACGGCGTACTGGAAGATGAAGGTCTTGTCCTCCATGTCAACCTCGTCCGCGTAGAGCGTGTCCTCGTCCCTCTTCACCCCCTCCGCCGGAACTGCCGCAACGGGCGGCTCAACGACGCAGTAGACGAGGATGTTGTCCATCAGCTCCAACACGGCCTGAAGCATCTTGGGGTCTGCTTGGGCTTCATCGAGGTCCGGCATCTCGTTCTTCTGCATGGCCTCGAGAATGATGGGCATGAGCTCGTTGGGCACGATGCCGGACTGCAGGAACGCCTGCATGCCCGGGTTTCGCACTAGCGCAGTGTTGCCGCTCGGCAGCTCGAGCTCGACTGCCTGGTTCGCCTTGCCTTTCCAGTCTTTGGCGCTGGTAACCATCTGGCCCTCCTGGGGGTCTGTGTGGACTTGCTAAGGATCAGGTCGGCGGCCAAGTCGTGCTGATCGCCGCCGCGGTCTCGCTCTGGATGAAGTCGTAGAGCTCGCCCGTGCTCGCGTCACCGAAGCCCTTGCCGCTGGCGTTGGTGAGGAAGAAGGCGCCCTGCCCGAACTCACCCTCGAGCGCGCCGTCCGCCTTGCAGCGGAAGACGAGGCCCTTGACGTCGCCACCCGAGTCGCTGATGGCGCGACCGGCGACGCAGAAGTACGGCCGGCTGTCGGTGTTGTTCTTCTTGAACGTCTTCTTCTGTGCCGGGGTCGTACCCGCGCTGGTGAGCGTGCCGCCCGCCATGATGATGTACGCCTCGAACGAGATGCCACCAGCCTCGAGCTTCCACTCGACGACCGGGCCATCCCCGTGCTCCGCGACCAGGTGGTCGCCGGCCCGCAGCTCTGCGAACGACTCGGTGTCGCTGAAGCTGAAGGTCATGCTGTTCGGCAGCGGGACGCCGGTGCCAACTGCCCCAGTGTTGTCGATGGGGTAGAGCACCACCTCACGCAGACCGAACGGCAGTGCGGTGGGAAGTGTCATTCCGTACCTCTTTCTCAGGGTCTCTGAACTTCTGCGTCTTCAGCAGTCGTCCACTGTCGAGTGCGAAGGTGTGGAGTACCACCACACCGGGCCGGACGCCGCAGCGTCGTCTCTTGCAACGGACCTCGATCGTCTTGGCTTCTGGGTCGATCACGCCGTGCAGAGTTGGGCCTGGGCAGCGGAGCTCGACTCGTCGAATCATCAGCGTCTCCTAACGCTCTACGGGCGCGAGGAAGCGCCGCTCGATCAGTCGACCCGCACGAGCAGATCCTGCTCGATCTGTAAATCCCTCAGGCGCCCTAAAGGGGCATCCTGATCGCGCGATCAGCGATTGATCGTCGCGCTGCGAGCCCCAGCACCGTCGCGGACATTCGCACCGGTCTGGGTGCCACCGCCGCCAGCGGTCTGCTCGTCGGCCCCGTCGGGAACGGTGTCCTGCAGGTCCGTGGCCGGCTCGGCCTTCTCGGTCGCTGCCTCGTCGTCCACCCGCTCGAACTCGCCGAGGTCGTCGACCAGGAAGTCAGCAGCCTCGGATGAGACCTCGATGACCTCGCCCGTCGAGACGGAGATCTTCTTGTGGTCGATGCCGGCACGGTCGAAGTCCGCCTTGCTCAGCTCGCGGGTGTGATTCGGGACGTTGGTCTTGAAGCGAACCTTGACGCCGCCGGTGGCCTCGTCGGCCTCTTCCTTCTTCTTCCCGGTCATGCTTCTCCTCACTGGCTCGCTACCACCTGGTACCGAGCGAACTTGTAGAAAGTGTTGAGCTCGTTGTCTTGGAAGTCCTGCGACCTCTCGACGAAGTCAGCCTGGATGAACCCAGAGCCATCCGTCGCCGAAGGGGCCGCAGTGAGCACCGCCTCGATCAGGTCAAGGGTCGAGTCGATGACCAGGTAATCCCCGATGTTGTCGTGGACATAGACGATCAGGTCAGTCCGCTTAGGACCAGCCCATCTCGGCTCTCCCCGCGCCGCACCGAAGACGTAGATGATGAAGGGCCGCTGCTGAGGTGTGGTCTCGAACGATCCCCGCTCGAGGATCCCGCCCGGCGCAGCGTCGGTGATACTGCTGTCGGTCAGGATGGCGTAGACGTGCTCGCGAAGCTGCATCCACACCTCCTATACCCATAGACCAGCGGCGAGCGCTGCCATCAGCTCAGGCCCGATGTGGTCTAGAGTCGGCATGATGATCTGGTAGCGCTGGCTCATCGCGATCTCCAGCCAGATACCATGTTCCGACTCATTGTAGAGGATGAGCTCGATCTCCATCCCCTCTTCCTGCATCACCCCAGTCAGCCCGTCACGAGCCTCGCCCGTGCGGTCCTCCCAGGGTGCATTGTCCTGAGCGTACTGCTCAGCTTGGTCGGCGAACTCTCTGACGATCTCCTTGGTGCGCTCGATCGTCAGTTCTTCGAGCAAAGCCAACCTGCCGCTGATGAGATCCGAGACAGCAATCCCACCAGCTGCTGTACTAGCCACCTGATGCCCCCTTCTCGATCAGCTCCGCAGCCTTGCGGAACTCGGTGTCAGGGGCGATGGAGACCACCTCGTAGCGGAGACCGCCGTAGTCGAAGTAATCTCCAGCTTGCACATCGGCGTCGTGTCGTCCGACGAGGACGTACGGCAACGATGCGACTCGCCCCTCACCGGCGCCACCCCCGGCAGATGTACCGTGAGTCAGGCGTCGCTTGAACGGGACGAGCCGGAAGGTTTGTGGCGCCAGGGACTGCTCCACACCAAGCTTGTACCCGCCCGCGTCGGTGGCGACTTTGGGCCGGCGCTTGATGGTAATGACCGCGGGGTCAGCCTGGATGAATGCCTGGATCTGACGTCGTTCGTTGAACGTTGACCAAGGTGTCATATGGCCGCCGATCCCGGGCGCACAATCTTCCCGATGCGAGTACGACCCGCCACGGCCAAAGGAAGGAGACCCTCGTAGTGCTTGGCCATCCCCATCGCATGGTCGCGGAGGTCGCTGTTGAGACGAGAGGCGTTACCCTCCGTCGTGGTGACCAGGTTCGCGTATACGCCCGCCTTCGCTAGCCAGCCGATATACGCGGCCCTGTTCAGGTCGTTCCCGGCACGATCGAGGAAGTCCTGCACCTCGATGTCGGAGTACATCGTGTCAGTTGCACTCCCGCCGGCAGGAATGGGCTCGCCGATCAGCTGGCGAAGGCGGGTGATCTGGTCGAGCGCCATGTCCTACTCCTCTTCCTGGTCCGACTCCTTGAGACGAGCGATGAGCTCCTCCTTGTTGCCGGAGGTGTCCAGCCCGCGCTTGGCGAGCTCGGCGCGACGCTCATCGTTGTTCCAGCCCTCGTCGTAGTCCTCCTCTTCCTCGCCCTCGTCCTCGTCATCTTCGAGGTCTTCGGGGGCGGGGTTGATCGGGGTACTCGTCGGGTGGAGGTTGGGGTTGGCCGTGCCGGTGTGGGGCGTACCGGCGACGATGGTCTCGTGCTGGACGTCCGCCAGAGCGACGGCAGCCCGACGAGCCAGCTCGGCCTCGACCCGACGGCTGACCTCAGCCTCGATGTCCGTCTGCTGCTGCTCCTGAAGGTTGTTCAGGATGGCCATCGGGTCGTTGGAGACGGTCCCGCCGTGAGGCGAGTTGAAGACGACCGGAACCGGCTGGTCGAGGGTCACCCCGCGGTCCTGCAAGAACCGCTTCTCCTCGCTGGAGAGGCCCTCTTCACCGCTCTGCTCGTACTTCTCCGCCACTTCCTTGGCGTCGATCGACATGCTTCCTCACTTTCTTGAGTCGTTGCCCCGAGGCAGGGTCCAGACCCCGGGGCCCCGACGTCAGAGGTCTCAGGCGTACTGAGACGGAACGGTGTAGGTGCCGGACGTGGTGACCTGCATCACGACGCCGCCTCCGCGGTGCCGGATGCCGGTGCCGAACCCGTGACGGTAGAAGCTGTCGATGATCGGGTAGTCGTCGTTGCTACCCCCGACCAGCTTCAGGCCGCGCAGCGAGTCGTTCGCGTGCTCGCGGATGCCCACCGGGTTGCCCAGCGCGCCGAGACCGTCCATGCCCGGGCCGTTGGAAGCGAGGCAGGCGACGTACCCAGCGGGCACGTAGTCCTCCTCGATCACGGCGAACGGACCGTAGGTCCCGATCACGTTGCTCAACCCCTGGAGCGCGCCCTCATCCGGGCGGCCCACGATGCCGGCACTTGCCGGCAGGATGATGCCACCACCGACGTTGTTGCTGGGGATGAAGTCGTACTCCCAGCCACCGGTGACGCGAGCACCGCGGATGACCTTGCCCTCCTGGCGGTTGACCAGGAGCACGAGGCGGTAACCGTTGAAGACGCTGTAGCCGTGGTGGTACAGGTGGTCTTCGATGGCCAGCAGCCCTGCGGTCTGCAGCGTGCTGGCACCCGAGGTGATGTAGTGGTTGTGGCTGCCGGTGTGGGTGTAGGTCTTGTACACCGGCGGCGCGATCCCGTCACCGTTCCAGAACTTGTAGGTGGTGACGGGGATGTTGCGGATAGAGCTCACACCGTTGAGCGGGTTGAACACCGTCTGCAGCACCTTGTTGAACAGCAGACGGTTGTCGGCGTCCAGCGCCTGGTTGTGCAGCGCCTCGACCTGGGCCTGTGAGGCCTCGGCGAGGAACATCCAGGTGTAGCGGATCGCCAGGTCGTACCACTTGAACCCGTACCCCATGTTCCAGGGCGTGCCCATGCGGAGACCCTTGGGCTGACCGTACTCGGAGGCTTCCTCGAAGTCCTCCTCGGACGGGTAGAACACCTGCTCGATGGGCGTCGTCACCTGGAAGGTGAGGGCGTTGATCAGCGGCTCACGCCAGCTCTGCCGGAGCCGAAGGGTCTCTTCGAACTCGCGGAAGATCTCGTTGAGGTCCGCCCCATCGAGCGTCTGGTACAGGACGTCAGCGCGCTCGTTGAAGCCGCGCTCCGCCATCGCCAGCTCGACGAGCCCCTCGAGCGAGGGGTCCGTGAGGATCTGGTACATGGACAGGCCGTGCTGGTCCTCGACTCCCTTGAGGAGGTCGATGAAGTTCTGCATCTTGCCCTCCTCTCAGGCGCCGCAGCGCACGACGAGTCGAGTTGCCTCGACGGTGTATCCGATGGCCTTGTTGCCGCTCGACGTGGTCGTGAGTGCCCCAGTCGTGGCGTCGGCGTAGTACTTCGTGCCGGCCGCGAGGCCAGCCACGTCAGTGATCTCGCCGTGAGTCATGACGTCGACGATGTCGCCGGCCATGGCCCCCATCGGTGCCGCAGTGATGCCTGCGAGCTGCGCAGAGCCAGCGATGGCTCCCATGGGCATGTTCTTGACGAGGACACCGACGATGCCGGACTGTCCTGCGCCCACGACGACCCGGCCGTTGGCGTCCAAGCTCACACCCACCGGACCGATGCCCGCAGGACCATTGACTCCGTTGCTGGAGCCGGCGGTCAGCGTCAGGTTCGCGGCGAGAGGAGCACGGAAACCGGAGTTTACCGGATCGTACTTGTCGTACCGTGCCATTCCTCCTCCAAGAGGATGAGTTACTGTCGAGGTCGACGCAGCGCGGGGTACTTCCTCGCGAGCGCCTCCTCGCTGGACTCGTTGCCTTTCTTGCCTCCGCCGAACTTCCCTCCCGAGGGAGTTCCGTCGCCTTCGGCGATGAGCAGGTGTGGCTTCTTCTTCGCGAGTTCCTTCACGGCCCTCTCGACCGACTTCTCGTCGATCTCGATCTCGCTCGGGTCATCCTCATCCTGCTCGACGCTGATGTCACTCAGCTTGACGAGGCTGATCGCGTCGTCCACGTCACGGAACTTCTCCGAACGTGCCACCTTGGCGATCGCGGACTCGACTGCTTGCTGACGCAGCTTCGTGGCGAGCTTGCCAACCTTCTCAGTCGACTTCTGCTCAGCCTCCTTGGCCTTGTCAGCTTCGCTCTTGTCCTTGCTCTCGGTCTCCTCCTTGAACTTCCGGAGCGCGCGCATCTCCTTCTCGAGGTTCTTGCGCGCTTGCCGCTCCTTCTCGAGGGCTGACTTCAGGCCCGAGTTGTCCTCGCCGCCCTTGCCATCGCCGGAGCCACCCTTGTCGCCGTCGCCGCCGGAGTCGCCATCACCATCGCCGTCTCCGTCACCATCGGCATCGCCCGTGCCACCGTCACCACCGTCGCCGTCACCGTCGCCCTCGGCGAAGGTGAAGACCGTGAAGCGGTTGAACCAGGGCTCCTCGTCAAATAGCTGTGTGCGCATCTCGCGCCTTCCTTCCTGTAGGCCTCTCGCCTACCGCTTAGTCTGACGCCCAGTGTCCTGGGTCGCCTCCGTACCCGCCGACTCGTTCGGCTTGTTCCGGTTGTTGCTGCGGTTCTTCTCCCGCATACCGCCATTGGGAGGCGGTGGCTTTTGTCCGTTCGCCGCGTCGAGAGCGTTGTCGGCCAACCCAGGGGGCGCCATCGCGGCAGCTTGCTCCGCCTTCTTCTGGTTGTCCTCGTCGATCTGCTCGTCGATGTCGTCGGGGAACTTGTACCCGAGCTTCTCCATCTCGGCTCGGTAGAACTTCACCGAGATGATCTCACGGTCGAACATGTTGTTGAGCTCGTTGAGACGTGCCACCCGGTCCTGAGGCAGCTTCTCTCCGATACTGACCTCGATCTCCTGGGTGATGCTCTCGTTCTCGTACGCCAGCTGCCACTTCCGCCAGTCGTACCAGAACTGCTGAAGGGTCTCCACACCCTCCGTGTCGCGCTGCTCGATCTTGGCGAGCGTCGGCATGAACTTGATAGCCAACGCGATGCCGCTCTGAGCGGTCTGGACATCGATCTGACCCAGCGCGACGTCAGAGGTGCCGGTGCCCTCGTGCAGGCGATCCTGCAAGAAGCCCAAGTGGTCCTGCATCGGTGTGACCGTGTTCAGGCCCTCGACTCGGCGGAAGTACATCCCCGCCGGAACCTCCATCACTCGCCCCGGCGAGATCTCCCAGTCGACCTCGTCGCCCGCATCATTGACAGGGCGGCCCGCGTCCGTCGCGTAGACGCCCAGACCATCAAGGGCAAGGGCCATCTCTTCGTCGGAGATACCCTGGTTGATCGCTCCCAGAAGCCGTTCGAAGCCACGAATCTCCGACGAGCCATACTGGTCTCCTTGCCAGTGGGCGTTCTTGAACCCATAGACGGGGATGATGTCGATCTGGTCGGGGAGTGGCCCGTACGGGATGACCTCGGCGACCTTGCGTGCCTTCGGCCCGAACCACTTCTCGTCCAGCTCGTAGATGGCCTGCTCGCGGAAGACTCGCTTCCTGCCCCCGACCATGTCGTACTTGTAGTCGAGTCGGCGGATACGCGTCTTGGGCTTCTCGCCCGGCTTCCCATAGATGTACTGAGTAGCCAGCGTCACGCCGATGATCTCGTCCTGGTCATCATCGTCGGTGATCGGGAACCAAGAGCTGGGGTCGACGACGGTCATGCTGACGCGAGAGCCAGCCGGCTTCGTCGGGTCCGCGGTCAGGTGGAGAACGTAGTCGCCTCGTGCGACCCCGCTGTGCTTCGCGGTGTGGAACTTGGAGTAGAACTTCTCTCGCTTGAGGAAGTTGCCGAGAGGGTCGTCACCCTCTTCATACTCATCCGGATCGCCCAGCGTGATCCTCAGGCCCTTTAGGAGGTAATGAGAAGTCGTATCGACGACCACTTTCGCCTTCGGAACGTAGATCGGGGCGTACTCGGCACCGCGCTGCTGGAGGCGGAACACTGTCGGGTTGGACCAGTACATCTGGTCGTATGTGGCATACGCTCCGATGCGCTCCTGGTCGGGCTCCGGCACCCACGAAGGCATGTTCTGGATGAGCGGTCGAACCGTGGAGTACGGCGTGAATACCGCGCTCTGCCGAGCAACTGCCATCAGCCAATCCTCGCCTTCGACATCCTCGTACGCCGAGTGGTGCCCTCGCCGCCGAAGTATCCCTTGAAGAAGCGCCCAAGCGCCTCAGGTCCGTGGTCATCCTTGTCCATGGGCTTCTCGCTGTCGTTCTTGACCTCGCTCTTGTGCTCGGGCCAGCGATAACCCTCTCGCATCTCCCAGATGAGGGTTCCACACCGCCTGTCGACGAGAAGCTTCGGGCGGTAGACGTCGTCCGGGTTCAGCTTCAACGCGTTGCGGATCAGCGACAACCGAGTCAGGAGCTCGCCTCCCGTATTGGTGTTCGCCGGCTTCTTCCAAACGCGGTTGAGGATGTTCGTGTCATCCGGCCTGGCTGGGTCGGGGTAGAAGCGCACCAACTGTCGGACCAGAGCCGAATCCTTCAGCTCCTCCGCGATCTCCGCGGTGTCCTTGAACTTGAACCTCTGCTCAGCCAAGACGTTGACGTTGTTCCAGCGATCCACCTGAATCCAGAGGATCACCCAGTCGTTGGTGTAGCCGTAGTCGATCGCAGCGTAGAGCGGCAGGTCGGGCCGGTACTCGAGGTCGGTGATGTGCACCTCGTCGTCCCATTCCTTCATGACCCGGCCTGCGCGCTCTACGAACTGTGCTCCGTACTGGCGGTTGAACTCGTCCTCCGTGAGATCGCTCTCAGCCTCCAGGATCTCTGGGTCCATCCGACCACCGGGGAAGACGACGTTGTTCGTCCAACTCGGCATGCAGAAGCTCTTCCAGTACGGGTACCGAGGGTCCTCGCCACGCTGACTGAGCGCGTAGAGCAGCGAGGTCTGACTGGCGCCCTCGGGAACGCCAGAGATAAACGACCACCCTCTCTTGTCGGAGAGCGCCGGGCGGATGTACTGCGCCCAAGTACGCCGCTGGTGTCGGCCCGCCTCCACCAAAAGGACGAAGTCCAGTCCCTCACCGACCAGGGACTCCGGATGTCTAGCAGAACGGCACTCGAGGTCAAACCCCCAGTTCGTCCGGATGTGCATGTTGCCGTTCTCAACGTTGTTCAGGAACTTGCCACTGATGCCGTCGATGCCCAACTTGCGGAACGTGTCGTAGATGACCCGGAACTCCTTCTCGCAGTCCGAGTACTCAGGACCAACGATCCAGCCTCGCTGAGCCTCACCCAGCCAGTTTCTAACGAAGGCGTTAGGCTCGACTTCCTTCGCTCCCGCCAGGGTCTTACCCCACCGTCGACCGCATCGGAGGACGCGGTGGCGAGTCCCGTCAGTGTGGACCATGACTTGCCCCTCGTGAGGGAAGTACCCGGTCTGAGCGTAATACACCTCTTTGCGGAGTATCCCGCCCGTCACTGCCTCGGCTACCACCGCTTACCTCCTAGCGCCCGCCGCCGGCCGTGTCGTCGTGATCGTCAGGCGGGAACGGGTAGATGGGCGGCGGGAACTTCGGGTAGCTCAGAAGACCCTGCAACGCAGCCCGCGTCGGGTCTTCCGGCATCCGAGGATCCTCGACGCCGTTGATTGTGGTGTTCTGGAGCAGTACCCGGTCGCTGTTCGTCAGCGCCGAGACGCCCTTTGGCTGTACCGGCACCCGTCTGGGGCCAGTACCGCCATACTCACTGCCCATCCGGCCTCCTCAGAGTCGCTTACGGGCCATGTTCGACCAAGGCTTGACGCCCGGCCGACGCTCGAAGTTGAAGTTGACGATGATCTCGTACTCGTGTGCCGTGGCCAGAGTGATCGTGCCCGTCGAGGCACTGAAGCTGACCCCAGTCGCCGACCCAGTCGTAGTGACCGTCGACCCTGAACCGTTGTTGCCGTTCTTGACCATGACCTGCTGGTAAGACTGATAGTCAGAGGCCACCGGGAAGCAGGTGGCATCGTCGATGCTGATGTTGTAGCTCACCTGGGAGCCATCGCTCAGCGTGGTCACCATGACGGTGGCAGCGTAGATGCGGAACTCACGCCGAGCGCGGATGTCGACCGTGTTGTTCCAGTCGACGAAGACTGCCCACCCCGTCTTACCCGAAGCCGATGGAGCCACCCTCGTCTTGAAGACGAAGGCACCGCCGTCGAAGGCTCCGACCGAGTCGCCGTTCTGCCCTCGCTTGTAGAGGTAGAACTCCTCGGGAAGATACCGACCGGACGGCTGCTCGATCTGGATGATCCGACCGAAGCCGACAGCGGGATAGTCGGGAATGAACCCCAGACCGTCCAGGATCGCCAGCGCGTCGGCCCACTCCTGCCGAGTGATCGTCTCGCCCGTCGCGTCGGCCCAGGTAACCCACGCGAGCGTGTAGTCCTGGCCGGCGGAC
>Ga0207705_10000214_pt1 | contig 57762 bp, 44 predicted proteins | sample KBSC13metaG_FD_184314 | JGI IMG/M metagenome (GOLD analysis project Ga0207705, IMG submission 184314) | Corn rhizosphere microbial communities from Kellogg Biological Station, Michigan, USA - KBS C1-3 metaG (SPAdes) (version 2) | ecosystem: Host-associated > Plants > Roots > Rhizosphere > Soil ... | reverse complement strand
CAGACCTTTTTGTTGCCGAGGACATTGCCTACGCTGAGAGGCTGACCGAAGCGGCCGTGCCGACGGAACTCCTGGTCGTGCCTCGCGCCTTTCATGCCTTCGACCGGATCGTGCCCGCCGCGAGCGTATCGCGGCGTTTCACCCGGGCGAAGATGGATGCGCTGCGCCGTGCCTTCGCGCTGGTCGGACACGCCTGAGCGGTCAAGCGCTCGCGGCCGCGGCGGCCTCAACTTCGTTCAGCAGATAGTCGTGCTCGTTGCGGCGGACGAGCCGCGCGGCGAAGGGCTGGCGCGCGAGGTTCCAGGCGCACTGCACGACGAGCAGGGAAGCGAACACCGCGCCAAGCACGATCGCGTATTTGCTGTCGCCCAGGGCATCGCCGAGCGCGCCCATTGCCAGCGGGGCGAACACCGCGCTGAGGCAGGTGAAGAACAGCAAGAGCCCCGCAATCGAACCATGCCGGCCCTTGTCGAAGCAACTGATGCCGGTCGAATTGATCGTGGGGTACAGCACCGACATGAACAAACCAGTCGCCGGCAGCGCGAAGATCGCCGCCCCGCGCCCGCCCGCGACCGCAATCCAGAACAACAGCGCTACAGCCGCGCTGCAGGTTAACAGAACCCGGGTCCAGTCGAGCCTCGCAAGAAGCCACACGCCGAGAAAGCGACCCACAGCGCGAAGGACGAAGAAGATGGAGACCGCATAAGCCGCCAGCGCACTCCATCTGCCTCCGTAATCGGCGAGGTAAGTCGGCGCCCAGACGTAGATGGCCGCTTCGGCCGCCACATAGAACATCAGCGCCACACCGAAGAACAGCGCCGTGGGATCGCCAGCCAGGCGAATTGCCTCGGTGGGCCGGGTCGGCTCCGCGCGCGAAACGATCGGTCGGGGGAATCGCGCAAGGGCCGCGTTGACGATCAAAGCAAGACACAGCAGCGCGGCTATCAGATAAACCCCTTTCCAGCTGGCGCCGACGTGCACGAGATAGGCGACGACCGCCGGACCGATGATCGCGCCGACGCCGAAAAAACCCTCAATCAGGTTCATCGTCCGCGCGTGCTCGCGGGTTGAGCGCGACAGGTCGCCGATCAGCGCCAGGGCGCCGGACTTGAAAATCCCGATGCCGAGGCCAGACACGAACAGCAACGCCACGAAGAACAGGAAAGCGTGCCCGGCGGCGAACGCCGCCGAGCCGGCCCCGTACATCAACAAGCCGACCAGGATCGTCGCCTTGCGCCCGAAGCGATCCGCGAGGAAGCCCAGCCCGATGGCGGAAATGGCAATGCCCGACATCGTGGCGTATTGAAACGATCCGCCGGCGGTTAGTCCCAGGTCGAACTCGCGGATGATTTGGGGAATCACCGTACCGACCGAATCGGTCGTCATCGCGAACATCGCGAACATGGCGAAGACCAGCGTTTTGAGCAGTCCGGAGCTGCCGGTGCGGGGCGAGGCGGAATCAGCCCGCAAGGTGCTTCTCGAAGAAATCGGCCATGATCGCATAGGCCTCGCGCGATTCCGGAAGTTCGGAATTGTAGAAGAAGGCGTGGTTCATGCCGTCCCAGGCGTGAAAGTGCGATTCAACCCCCGCTGCGGCAAGCTTGTTATGCGAATCCAGCGCCATCGAGAATTCGAACGAGCGCGTACCGGTGATAAGCAGCGTCGGCGGGAAGTGAGCCACCAACTCACGCGAGGCGATCGGATAGGCCAGCGGATCATCGCGCTTGGCGGTTGCGAGGTATCCGGGATCGGGCGGCGGCCCCCCGCGCCCCGGAGCTGCTGAGCGAGCGAGCGGTGGCAGCATGCCATTGAGCGGCCCGGCAAGTGCGCTGCCGTCGCCGCCAAAAAATCCGCCAAGCGAAGCGCAGAACACCCCGACGGCCGCCGGCTCGGGCAAGCCATGCGCGGCGAACCATGCGACCGATTGGGCGGTCAGCAGGCCGCCGGCCGAGCACCCGTAGAGGCCGATGTGCCTAGGGTTGTAAGTCTTGAGCAGCGCGCGATAGACGGCCGCCACATCCTCGCTCGCGGCCGGGAAGCGGTATTCCGGCGCCATCCGGTAATCGATCGAGATGACCTTGATCTTCATCAGCGCGGCGAGCGGCACCGATTCCACCAAAGAGGCCGAGCGCCCCCCGGTGACAAATCCCCCGCCATGGAGGTTGATCAGGACCTTGTCGCCGTTTTCGGGGGCGACGCCTCCGGCAGGGGTGACCACGTCGGTCACAATCCCGCCAATCCTCGCTTCGCGAATCTCGACATGGTACCGCTTGCGCATCGGTTCGAGGAAACCGAACATGATGCCGTCCTGGCGCTTGCGCTCGTCGCGAATGTCGGGAACCGGGGTGCCGAACGGCTTGTCGACAATGACGTGGCGCATGTAAACGCGCGCTTCCTCGCTCATCAACGGCGAGAGCGGAATGGTGACGCCGTCGAGACGCACGCCGCCGTCGGCGGAAATGCGATCGTCCGGGGGCTGCTGCGCGAGTGCGGGAAGGGCGAGCAGGGTCGCCGCGATGATGGCCAGCCCGGCAGCCCGCAAGGGGCTCCTCATTTGCCGGAAACCGCTTGCTGGAGGTCGAGCAGGCCGTTGACGATGGCATCCTCGGCGCAGCCCGGCTTGAGGCTCGATGACAGGACCTCGAAGGTATACTGCCCGTAGGCCGCGTCGTCGGGAATGTAGCCGGAGGGCGCCATACCGTCGGTCAGCGTGACCATCATCGTGTCCTTTTGCGGCGATTCGCGTTTGAAACGCTGCGCGATGCTATTGAATACCTCCGCATTTACGCCCCCGATCGTCACGTCCCCGACCCGTAACATACTGAGCGTCAGCGGCACCGGGGCGGCATCCTCGTAACTCCCGGCGCTTCCCGCGCGGCCCTCGTTCAACCGCTTGCGGCCAGGGCAGGTGACCGTCTTCATCGCCCCGTCGATGGCCACGCTGCTATCGGGCCGCTGCAAGCCGTCGCGCATGACGTGCAGGACCTCTTCCGCCAGCATCAGGCCGAGGGCGCTGTTAACTTTCTTCTGCTGCTCGAGCAGCATTCGGACCCGCGGGTTGCTGCGGTCGAGCCCTTCGCCGCCGGGCGGCATCGCATTCGAGATGTCTTGCCCACGCGCGGCATAATCCTTGATGCGGATCGCCCGGAGCTCATAAGTCTGGTTGAAGAAGATCGGGTTCTGGTCGCCCGAGGCGCCGCTCGACCACACCGCGACCGCGTCGCCGCCCATCGAATCCTCGAGATAGTTTGATGCCGCCCCCGGAATATCGGCGCTGACCATATCGAGGTTGCCGGTAATCACGGGGTGCACCGCGTAGTTGTAATAGACCGCGATCGGGGCGCCGGCCGGCGTCTCGAACCGCACCACCGCCACCGTCTTGTCCGAGGGCCCTTGGTAGTTCGGCCCTTCCCACCAGTGGCGGGTCTTGGGATCGATGATGTTGCGGTTGACGTTGATCCACGACGTTCCGGTGCCGAAGGCCATTCGCGCCGGCTGCAAGCGAGCGGCAGCCTGACGCACCGCTTCGAAGATGCGGTCCTCGTAGTTGTCCTTGCGCACGAACGGCGCGCTGTGCGTGTGGGTGGCGGTGAGCATGAAGTTCTCGCGGGAAATGCCGAGATCGCGCTGGGCGCGGGCACTCAGCCGCTCCCATGTCTGAGTCGAAAGCGCACCGGCGTCCACCGAAACCAGCGCGGCCTTGGCCTTCCCGTTGTCGAGCACAATGGCGCGGGCGTTCAGCGGATCCAGAATGCCTTGCGAGCGGGGGGGAAGCTTCGCCGGGGTGATGTCCACCTTGGCGGCCCCGACGCGCAGGCTTCCGATTCCGCTGTCGGCGCTCGCCGGCGCCGCGAACAGCGCCGCCGACAGCACGCCGAACACCATGGCAAGGACTCGCTTGAGCGAAAGGCTGCAAGTGGGACTCATCGGAGGCTCTCCCAGACGATTCTGCAATCGATTGCCCGAAACGTAGGCGGAAGCATTGCTTTAGGCAACTGCGTGCGGCAAGGTGCTGTCGGCCGAACGAGCCGGGCTCGACCGTTGGCGCCGAAAATCGAATGCCGCTTCAACTCGCCGACGGAGGTTCGCTTGGCTCGCAAGACGCCGCCGACTGCCGAAACTGACAACGGCCGCCCGCAAAATATTCAGGAACTGGCCGACATTGCCGGCGTCTCGGCCGCCACGGTCTCGCGCGCGCTCGCCGGCACCGGAAAGATATCGCCATCCACTCGCGAACGGATCCGCAAGTTGGCCAGCGAGCTCGGCTTTCGGCCGAGCAGCATGGCGCGCAACCTGCGCACTGGTCGCACAGGCACCATCGGCGTCATCGTGCCGCTCGGCCACGAGAAGACCCAGCACATTTCCGACCCGTTCTTCATGACGCTGCTCGCGCAGATCGCCGACCGGCTGGCGGATCGCGGCTATGATCTGCTGCTCAGTCGGGTGGTGCCGCACGATCCCGAATGGCTGTCTCGGCAGGTCGACACCGGGCGGGTCGATGGCATGATCATCGTCGGCCAGTCGAACCAGTCCGACGTGCTCAACGGCGTCGCCCGCTACTACGAGCCGATGGTAGTATGGGGGGCGGCGCTGCCCGACCAGCTCTACACCTCCGTCGGAAGCGATAATCGCCTGGGCGGCCGTGTCGCTACCGAGCACCTGCTCTCGCTCGGGTGTCGCAAGCTGGCCTTCTTCGGCGATCCTTCGGTCCCGGAGGTCGAGCAGCGGCTGGCGGGTTTTCGGGACGCGTTGCGCGACAGCGGCAGCGGGGCGGTTGGCGCCACTTTGCCGGTCCATTTCGTGCCGGAGAGAGCATGCGAGGAAATCTCCGACTTTCTCGACCTGGCCGAGAGCCTCGACGGCGTCTTCGCCATGTCCGACACAATCGGAATGACCGCGATCCAGGCGCTGGTCGAACGCGGACGCCGCGTTCCAGAAGACGTCAAGGTGATCGGCTTCGACGATCTCGACTTATCGCGCCGGACGGTTCCTCCGCTGAGCTCGATCCGGCAGGACCTCGAAGCCGGGGCCGATGCGTTGGTGGACCTGCTGTTCCGCAAGATCGCTGGCGACAAGGTCGACTCGGCTCAGTTCGAGCCCAAGCTCGTGGCGCGCGGATCGACCCTTCCGATCTGACGCGAAGCTTGCCCGCCGGTGACACTCTTTCGTTCTAGTGCAATCGATTGTCTTATTTCCGTTGACAAGGCCGTGTTCCTGCGAAATCCTTGGGAAAGCAAACGGGCCCTTCATGGGCAATCGTTTGAACTGGGGAGATGGACATGAGGTATTTGCGGGCCACCGCTGCTGCGGCAGCCTTGACTGTGAGCCTCGCCGCCGCTGCAGCGCAGGCACAAGACGCTCAACACACGGATAAAGACGCCAAGGCGGATAAGGACGCCAAGGCTGCGGACAAGGCCGACGACAAGAAGCCCTCTGCCCCGCCCGCGGAAAGCGAAATCGTCGTTACGGCAAGCAAGACCGGCGCGCAGTCGCTCCAACAAGTACCTCTCGCGATCCAGGCGTTCACCGGGGAGGAGCTCAAGGAACGCAACATCACCACGATCGGCGACCTCGTCTCGAGCGTCCCCGGCGCGCAGGAGGGCTTCCGCCAGTCGAACGGCTCGCGCTTTTACAACCTGCGCGGCAACGTGACCCAGAACGGTGATTCGCCGATCGGCTATTATCTTGACGACACCCCGTTCATTGTTCCGAACTTCGGCATCGCCCCGCCCGTGCGATTCATCGACATTCAACAGGTGGAGGTCCTGCGCGGTCCGCAGGGCACGCTGTACGGCCAGGGCTCGTCCGGCGGTGTGTTCATCTTTCATACCCGCGATCCCGATCTCGACCGCATCGACTATTCGTTCGAGGCCGAGGGGTCGCAGACGCGGGGCGCCGAAGGGTTGAATTACGAGGCGGCCGGCGCTTTATCCGTTCCGCTGATCAAGGACCGCCTGGGGATTCGCGTCAGCGGCGGGTTCTCGCGCGATGCAGGCTGGGCGGACGCTTATTTCGGTCCTTATGACGGGACGCCCGACCAACGGGGCGTCAACGTCGCCAAGAACGACGATATTCGGGTCGTCGCCCTGCTGCGCCCGTGGGACAACGTCAATATTCGCGCGCAATACTGGCACTTCCGGCCGCGCCAGGGCTTCACCGGCTTCACCGCCTCGGTCGACCCGCCCTATTTTGAGAATACCGCCGGCCAGCAGGGCTTTTCCAACGGCAGCTTCACGCTCTGGAGCCTGACGGCCACCGCCGACTTCGACCACTTCACGGTCACCAGCGCGACGAGCAACCTCGAAGGCGTCTTCGGGATCAACATTCCGCTGTCACCGTCCGGCTCGTTTTCGAGTCAGTTCCTGCCGAAGATGTTCTCCGAGGAACTTCGCGTAAACTCCTCCGGCGACGGGCCGCTGCACTGGGTCATCGGGAGCGCGTACCAGAACGGCCAGGGCCCGCAGGTCAACGCGCTTGTTCTTCCGGGGCTCAACATCAACGCCGACAACAACACCCTCACCGAAAACTGGGCGGTGTTCGGCGAGATCAGCTATGATCTGCTCGACGGCAAGCTGGTACCGTTGGTCGGCCTGAGAACCTATCACGACGATCGCTCGTTCGAGGACAGCGGCGGTTCTGTCCCGACCAAGAAAAGCGTCGAGACCTGGCGGCTCAACCTCTCGTACCTGCCGACCGATAACCTCACCATGTTCATCTCGGCAGCGACCGGGTTCCGGCCCGGGATCGTGCAGTCGCGGGTCCAGGTCCAGTCGCTCGAGATGGTCGGCGTGCCGGCCTCGCTGGCACTGAGTCCTGAATCGTCGACGAACTACGAGTTCGGACTCAAATGGCGCAACCCCGCGCGGACGCTGAATGTCGGCCTCAACCTGTACGACCTGAAGTACACCAACCTACAGACGTCGGTTACCGGCGGGATCCAGGGCGTGAACGGCTTCGCCAACTTCGGCGATGCGACGACCAAGGGCGTCGATATCGAGGTGCACTGGGACACGCCGCTCAAGGGCTTGAACCTGGGCTTTGTCGGCAACTTCAACGACAGCAAGTATGATACCGTCAATCCGATCATCGCCGCCGCGCAGCCTCTTCTAAAACCGGGCTCGCGCCTGATCAACACCCTCGACAACAACTTCCGCGTCGACGCGAACTACAATCACGAGATTGGCAAGGACCTTGAGGGATTCGGCAATGTGTCGCTCAGTCACAGCGGCAATCGCCTGCAGGGCGCCGGGATCGTGGCCCAGCCGTACAACCTCGTCGACCTGACGATCGGTGTCCGACGGGGAGTGTGGGAACTGGCCTTCGTCGGCAACAACCTGACCGACGAACGAGGCCCGACCTTCGTCGGCACCAATGGGCCGCTGTCGGGCTCGGGCCCGACGCCGCGCACGCTCGGTCTGCGCCTGCGCGTGCATCGATAAGTCGACGGACGGCTCGCTTCGCTATTCCTTCCGCGCGAAGCGAGCCGTCGCCGTCCACTGCTCCGCGATGAGCCGCGTCGTTAGCGACGGGCCCTCGCGAGCGCCTTGGCCAGCGCGGCGCGAGCCATCGGCTCCATCACGTGATACCCCGCGCGCGTCGGGTGAACACCATCGTTAGCGAAGCGGGGATCGAACGATCCATCCGCCGCCGCCAAAGGCCGGAAATAATCGACCCACGTCGCCCCGTATTCTTTGGCGAGCGCCTTGAGCCGGGCGTTGAGGCGCGGAACGACGGGGCGGGTGTCGAACTCTGGGCGCGGCAGCAGGCGAGACATCGGCGGGATCCCCGCGAGCACGACGGCGATGCGGTTGGCCTTGGCCATGTCGAGCATTGCGCGGATGTTGCCAGCGAACTCGTCCTCGCTGATCGGCCCGGTCGCGCCGCCGATATCGTTGGTGCCGGCCATGATATGGACCGCCCGCGGCCTGAGTGCGATGACGTCCTGCTCGAACCGCGCGACCATCTGGCTGCTGCTCTGGCCGCTGATTCCGCGGTCTACGTAGCCGTTGCCGGCGAAGAATTCCGGGTCGGCTTCAATCCACCCTTCGGTGATCGAGTCCCCCATGAACACTGCGACGGGCCGCTTGCTGCCTGCCTCGAGCACGGCGTTGGCGTCGCGATAACGGCACAGGAAAGGCCAATCCTCGGCGAAACGCTTCGCCTGGGCCTCGCGAAACTGCCGGCCGGCTTCGCCGCTCGAGTTAAAGAACGCCTGCGCTCGCCGCGACAACTCGTCGAGGTTTTGCGGGCGCGTCTCGAACTGCGCTGCGAGCTGTTCGGGCGGGCGGGGCTGCGGCAACGGGCACTGGATCGTCGTGCCGTTGACGGCGGCGAATTGGCGCCCCATCGGCGGGTCCGATGAGCGGTCCTGCGCGGCCGCCGCCGTTGACAGCACGAGCGCCATGGCCGCCCCGGCCAGAACCATTTCCTTCGTTGCCACCGGCACGCCCTCTCCTTGCAGCCATGCCCCGGTTAAAGCACCCGTAAGCTATGAGAGCAATCGTTTGCAGCCCCGTCTCCGGCGCGTTAGGCTCAGGCCGAGCGGGAGAGGAGCCGAGCGTGCGCTTACTAGGTTTGATTGCCGCCATCGCGATGTTGGCGATGGCCGTGCCGTCACAGGCATCGCCGGGTGAGCGGTGGATCGAAAGCTGGGGCACCCCGATGCCGGTCGTTCCACCGCCACATTCGGGTGGCGATGACGCGAAGGCGGCCGCGCGCCCGCCGTTCGTAGCCCATCCCGCGAGCTTTGCCGACCAGACGATCCGCATGATCGTGCGCACGACAGCGGGCGGCAAGCGCTTCCGCCTCGAATTCGCCAACGTCCAGCAAGGCGAAGCCGTGACGTTCGGCGCCATCCACGCAGCGCTTGCGGGGCCCGGCGGGACGACCCTTCCCGGCTCTGATCGGGTGGTGACGTTCGGCGGAAGCGAGCAGTTGACGCTGTTTCCCGGCGCGCGCGCGGTTAGCGACCCGGTCGAGCTCGACCTCCCGCCGCTGACCGAAGTCGCGGTCTCGATCTACCTGGGCCAGGAGACACCGGCGAACACGGTCGACGAGCTGGGCCTCATGCCCACCTATGTCGCGGAAGGTAACCAGGCGGCTGCCCGCACGCTTGCCAAGCCGGGCGTTGCCGGGTCCTATTTCTGGCTACGCGGGCTCGCGGTCCCGGCTTCCTCTGCAGGAGGCGGGACAATTGTCGCTCTGGGTGATTCCATCACGCAAGGCTATGCGACCACCGCCGGCGCGCACCGCAGTTGGCCGGAATTGCTGGCCGAACGGCTGCAGCGCGATCCCGAGCTGGCGAAATGGGGCGTGGTCAACGCCGGCATTTCGGGCAACAGAGTGCTCAAGGTGGGCGTCGGTGACGCGGCGGTTGCCCGCTTCGATACCGACGTGTTGACCCGGCCGGGCGTCAAATGGGTCATCGTTCTTGAATCGATCAACGACATCAACATGTCGATCATTCCCGGCTTGCCCGCGGACCAGGCGGTCACCGCTGATCAGATCATCGCCGGGCTTGGGCAACTCGTGTCTCGCGCCCATGTCTTGGGCATCAAAGTCGCGGGGGCCACGGTAATGCCGACCAAGGGCCTGCCGTTTTACTCGGCCAAGGGAGAGGAGATGCGCCAGGCCGTTAACGCCTGGATTCGCCGCAGCGGACGCTTTGACGCCGTGATCGACTTCGACGCGGTCACGCGCGACCCCGGCGCCCTCCTGCGTATCCGCCCGGCGATAGACCCCGGCGACCACGTTCACCCGAACGACGAAGGCAATGCGCTTATGGCGGCAGCGGTCGATCTGGACATTTTCCGCTCGGGCGATTGACCAACGATTGATCTCGGTTGGTACCCGAGAATGGCTGCTCTGGGACCAGCGCAAAGACCGCCGAAAGAGGGAATGTAGGGCTAAGCGGAATGGTTCAGGACGGCCGGGTTCTGACTGGCAGGATTGAGGCAACGTCTTCAAGATAGCTGCCGTTGAGACGCGCCAAGTCAGGTGAGGAGGTTCGCTGACAAAACATTCAACCATGGATCACAGCTCGTAGGGATTAAGTCCCATTGCTGTGCCAATCGGGTACCAGACATCTTGCCAGCGGACGTTCGCAGATCCGTCCCAACAAACGCCGTCTCGTCGCTTCCCTTTCGAAGCAGCTTGCCTCCCGCCCGGAACTCGAAGTTCTGACCATCGAGAACGCGATCGCTGAGCTGAACAGGCAGAATTGACCGGAGCGGGAGAATGTAGATGGGATCGTCCGCTACTAAAAAAACTCGTCGAACAGGTGCGCGGAGCTCTCCATATGAACCCCAAGTTCGGCAGTATACCCTCACCGCGGTTGTTGTTGAGCGTGACCTCCTGATGAGCGGGATCGACGCTGACAATCGCGGCCGACTTGGGCCCGACCTTCTCGGATGCAGGATACCTCATGCGTCGTCGTCCCCATCCGCGATGATGCTTTTTTTGAGCAGGCGGTTCTCGAGCGTCAGGTCGGCCACGCATTCCTTCAACGCGCTGGCCTCGCGGCGCAGATCCTTGACCTCGTCGGTGGTGGCAGCACGAGCGGTATCGCCGGCAAGCCGGCGCTTGCCGGCCTCCATGAACTCCTTCGACCAGGTGTAGTACAGGCCCTGGGCGACGCCTTCCTTGCGGCACAGCTCGGCAATGCTGTCCTCCCCGCGAAGACCGTCGAGCACGATCCGGATCTTGTCTTCGGCCGAGAAGTGCCGCCGGGTCGCCCGGCGGATGTCCTTCACCACCTGCTCGGCAGGCTTCCTGGCGGGCGATTTTGCATGGGAGGGTTTGGGTCTCATCTTCGTTCCTTCGTCACTGCGACGAGACCCAAAACCTCCTTAAATCAAAACCTCAAATCTGTGCCATTGGTGCTGACGGCGGACAGTCAGGATCCAGATGCTGGTTCGTCGCTATCCGCTCTTCAAGCGGTCGATAACGTCGATCACCGGTCCTGATATTGCCGAATGGCGAAACGCCAGGCTCGTGTCGGTCTCGCCCTCGACAGTGAACCGCGAGCTTTGCCTGATCTCGACCGTATTCACTCATGCAATGAAAGAGTGGCGTCTCCGCCTGACCTTCAATCCCTGCTCGCTGGTGGCCAAGCCTCGAAAGCCGCGGCCGCGCACGCAGCGTGTATCGCTCGCCGAGCGCAAGAAGATCGTGGCGGAGTTGGGTTGGGACGGCAGGAGCCAGCCGGCGTCCTCTGCGCAGTGGGTCGCGTTCGCTTCCTATCTCGCGCTGGAGACGGCGATGCGGAAAGGAGAAATCCTCTCGTTGCGCTGGTCGGACATCGACTTCCAGGCGCGGCACACGCATCTCGACATGACCAAGAACGGTGACGAACGTTTTGTGCCGTTATCCAAGGCCGCGATGAAGCTCCTGCGGATCGTAAAATGCCCGCATCCTCTTTGGCCGACAACTGACGGACCCCCTGTGTCGCTATCCACCCTGGCCACAAGTTGACGCCTTCACCAATCCAAGTGGATCGCTGTCGAGACGGAATTTCAGCCTATTCCGTCTGAGGTGAGATCTCGTCTGCCTGTCGTATCGCCACAGAGGAATTTATCAAACCGATGGAGCCGGCAGCACGACAGCACGGCATTTGCCGAATCCAATTGATGCGAAACCCTCGCGGCTGGCGTGCGCGAACAGGGTGACTTCGTCGCCATCCTCGAGGAAGGTGCGCGCCTCGCCTGTGGGCAGCTCGATGGCTTCGGCTCCTCCGCGGGTGATTTCGAGCAGGCTGCCGCGGCTGTCGCTGGCCGGGCCGGAAATCGTACCGGTGCCGACCAGGTCGCCGGGTCTGAGATTGCAGCCGTTCGAAGCGTGATGCGTCAGAATCTGGGCCGCCGTCCAGTACATGTTCGTGGCAGGTCCGCGGCTCAGCCGATAAGGGGCCATGCCCTCCTGGCGCATGCGCATCGAGCTGAGCGCCGCCTCCAGCTCGATACCGAGTGCGCCATGCCGCTGATCGTCTTCGTTCAACAAATAGGGCAAAGGGGCGGGATCGCCCTCGGGTCGCGGTGACTGGGCTTGCCAGAATGGCGCCAAAGCCTCCGGGGTGACGAGCCAGGGTGACACGGTCGTGTGGAAGTTCTTGGCGAGAAATGGACCAAGCGGCTGATATTCCCAGGCTTGCAGATCGCGCGCGGACCAGTCGTTAAGTAGGCAGAAACCACCGATGCTGCGTGCCGCCTGCGCAATCGGAATCGGCTCTCCGAGACGATTGCCTTCCGCCACCCAGATACCGAGTTCAAGCTCATGATCGAGTCTTTGCGTGGGGCCAAAGGCAGGCGCTGCCGCGTCGGCGGATTTGTGCTGTCCGAGCGGCCGTACAAGCGGCTCGCCCGAGGGGCGCACCGACGACGCCCGCCCATGATAGCCGATCGGCACGCATTTATAGTTCGGCAGTAGCGGCGCGTCCGGCCGGAAAAGGCGGCCGACGTTGAGTGCATGATGAATTCCGACGTAAAAGTCGGTATAGTCGCCGATCGCCGCCGGGAGGCTCATGCGGCACTCGTTGGCGGGGTGCAGCAACGGTTCGAGCTGCGCGCGGAAACATTCGTTCGCGAGCAGTTCCGACAGGCGTGCGCGCAGGTTCCTGCGAAGCTCGAGCGGAAGGGCGAGCAGCGTGTTGAGCGTTTCGCCGAGGAGTGTCACCGCAACCGTGCTGTCGAGCAGCCCGGCTTCGACCACTCCCCGCAGGTCGAGGATGAGGTCACCGATCGCGACGCCCGCTCTCCTGTCCTGGCCCGGCCCGGCAAAGATCCCGTACGGCAAGTTCTGGATCGGGAAGTCCGGATGTCCCTGCGCGCTGGCTACCCAGCTCTTCAAAGCCGGGTCATGGGTCTCGTCGATGGCAAACATCATCCGGGCAAGCTCGCCTTGGTGAAAGCGGCCCAGCAATCGTCGTAGTCCGATTGCAAGGCCGGCGTCTCCATCGCCCAACGGGTTGGTCGGATGACCGCGCGGCTTTCGAACATGAAGGCCATCGTGTCCTCGATCTTGTGCGGCGCGAGCGGCGCGGAGACGGCTTTCTCGTAGCTCGCGCGATCGGGCCCGTGGCCGTTCATCTGGTTGTGGAGCGAGGCGCCTCCCGGGGCGAAGCCGCCTTCCTTGGCGTCGTATTGCCCGCGGACCAGCCCCATGAACTCGCTCATCACGTTGCGGTGGAACCACGGTGGCCGGAAGGTATCTTCGGCAACCATCCAGCGCGGCGGGAAGATCACGAAGTCGACATTGGCCGTGCCTGGCGTGTCGCTCGGCGAGGTGAGCACCGTAAAAATCGACGGGTCGGGATGATCGAAGCTGACCGTGTTGATCGCGTTGTAGCGCGTTAGGTCGTAGCGATAGGGCGCAAGGTTGCCGTGCCAGGCGACGACGTCGAACGGCGAATGATCGAGCGTCGACGTCCACAGCCCGCCTTGGAACTTCTGCACCAGCTCGACGGGCTCGTCCTTGTCTTCGAACCACGCCACCGGCGTTTCGAAGTCGCGCGGGTTGGCGAGGCCGTTCGATCCGACCGGGCCGAGCTCGGGAAGCCGAAGCAGAGCCCCGTAATTCTCGCAGACATACCCGCGCGATGGCCCGTCCAGCTCAACCCGGAAGCGCACGCCGCGTGGAACGACGGCGATGTGCAGCGGCGGCACCTCGACGATGCCCAGTTCGGTGACGATCCTGAGCGCGCCCTGCTGAGGCACGATGAGCAGCTCGCCGTCGGCGTTCGTGAAGACTCGGCGCATGGATCTGTCGCAGGCGTAAAGGTGGACTGCCATGCCCGGCCCGTCCGCCACGTTCCCGTTGCCGGCGTAGGTGACAAGGCCATCGAGAAAATCGCAGCCCTCTTCCGGCCACGCCAGCGCATCCCAGCGCAGGCGGTTCGGCGTCGCCGGCGCGTCGTCGAAAGGCGCGGTGCGGAGCTGGCCCGTCGCGGCCAGTGGCGTGAACGGCGGATGGCTGGCGGCTGGCCGCAGCCGATAAAGCCAACTGCGCCGGTTCTCCGATCGGGGTGCGGTGAATGCTGTTCCGGAAAGCTGCTCGGCATAAAGGCCGTAAGGTGCCCTCTGCGGCGAGTTGCGGCCGATCGGCAGAGCGCCGGCTATGGCTTCGGTCGCGAAATGCCCGCCGAAGCCGGTCATGTACATGGAGAGGTCCTCTCTTCGGCGATTGAGGCGGCACAGGTGATGGCCTGGCGAATTACCTGCGGTTCGCCGATATGGTTGGCGAGCAGCAGGATGAGCCGGGCGTTGAGCCGCATCGATTCGCTTTCGCTCCGTCCGGCATGAGCCTCGACCAGCCACTGGTAGACATCGTCGACGTGAGTCAGATTGGGTTCGACGACGAGCCCGCTCACGACGGCAGTCCCTTCGCACGGCGCATGGCCTGGGCAACCCGTTCGGGCGTCGGCTCTCGCCAGCGGGCGGCGACGTACTGGTCCGGCCGGATCAGGTACGCCGACCCGGGCAGCAAGTCATAGCGCTGGCACGGGAGTTCGAGCGGCGCCGTCTTCATGGCAGCGAGGTCGACAACTTCAGCATCCGTGCGTTCAACACCGGTCCAGCCGTCGGTCAAGATAACGAACCGGCCACCGAGACGGTCGAGCAGCCAGCCGGCCGCCAGCGGCGCATCTAGCGCCGGGCTTCCCGGCGCAATGCCGCCTTCCCAGCGGTCGATATCGGGCGTGTTAAGCGGGCTCGACGGATAGCTCACGGCCGTCGAGAGCCGCCCCGAATTGATGAACGGCCTGGCGAACGGATAATCCCGAGCAAGCTCCAGGACGGCATCGCGCAAGGCGCGGCTAACCTCCGATTTGGGGGTCATGAAATCGGTCGAGCGCGTCGAATTGAGGATGTTTTCGTCCGCCGTGACGATCGCTTCGTAGTCGTAAGTGGCGAGCAGGTGTTCGCCCGCTTCGCCGCGCAGCACCAAGTCAAGCTTCCAGCCGAGGTTGTCGATATCCGCAATGCCGCCGTTGCAGCCGCGCGCGCCAAAAGGCGAAACGAGGTGCGCGCTGTCGCCGGCGAACATCACCCGCCCATGCACGAAATGCTCCATCCGGCGGCACTGAAAAGTGTAGATGCTGTACCATTCGGGCTCGAAGGCGGCCTCGGGTCCGAGCATTCCGCGGACGTATCGCTCGACGTTTTCCGGCGCCACCGCGGCGTCGCGATCGATGTTCCAGCCGAGCTGGAAATCGAGCCGCCACACATTGTCGGGCTGCTTGTGCATTAGCGCGGACTGGCCGCGATTGAACGGCGGATCGAACCAAAACCAGCGCTCGGACGGCCGCTCGCCCTGCATGCGGATGTCGGCGATCAGGAAGTTGTCTTCGAAGACGCGGCCTTCGAAGTCGAGGCCGAGCATTGTCCGCACAGGCGAGCGGCAGCCGTCACAGGCGATTACCCAATCGGCGTCCACAGCATATTCGCCATTCGACGTGCGCACCGTTAGCGCCACCCCGTCGCTTCGCGGCTCGACGGCGATAACTTCATGGCCGAAGCGCAGATCGATCTTGTCTAGCCCGGAGGCCGCCTCGTAGAGCCGCTCTTCGACATGATATTGCTGGATGTTGATGAACCCTGGGCGCTTCTGCTCCTTCACCGGAAGCATGTCGAATTGGTGGATCGGCGCATCCCCGTCGCGCCAGAATACTTTGCCGACGTTCCAACTCACCCCTTTGCCCATGATCGCGTCGCCCACGCCTAGCCGATCGAAGATGTCGAGCGAGCGTTTGGCAAAGCAGATCGCCTTCGACCCCGCGCTGATGAAATCGAGGCGATTGAGGAGCAGCACCCGGTGCCCGCGCCGCCCGAGGTCGAGCGCCATCGCCAAGCCGATCGGACCTCCGCCCACGATCGCGACAGTCGCGCGCTCGCGATCGGTGGCGGGATGCGGCGCTTCGCCTACCCCCCGCCAGACCGGAATCGGCGACCCGTCGACGCCGCGCGTCAATCCTGCAGCTGCGCCCATACCTCGCGGTCCCGTTCCATGGTCCAGATGCGCGGCCAGTCGACGCCGTCGAGCTCGTCCCACAGCCGCTGAACGTCAAACGGCAGGCAGTGCTCGAAGATCGGCCAGCGGCCGAACTTGGGTGCCAGCGCCGCATGGGTGGCTTCGAACGCTTCCTTGAGTGAACCGCCGCGCCGGTGGACCGTGCCGACATTATCGATCATGCCATTGAGGAATTCGCGGGTCTGTTCGATGGCCGCATCGGTCGCCGCGACGCCCTTGGCGACGGCGCCTCGGCCACCGATCAGGTTCCGCGCGCGAAAGCCCTTCAGGCGGTCGAGCGTTCCGCCCTGCCAATCGAAGTGGAATGCGTCGCCGGTGTAAAGCGCGGCTTCGGCTTCGACGAGGTCGCCGGTGAAGAGCGTGCCCGACTTCTCGTGCCACACGGCGATGTCGCCGGCCGTGTGCCCGCGGCCGCAGAAGTGCAACTCCACCGTGCCGCGATCGCCGCCCAGCTCGATGGTGTGGCTATCTTCGAACGTCACGGTCGGCCAAGTCAGCCCCGGTATCTCGTCGGGTTCCTTGAACAGGCGTGGCATGCGACCATACTCGCTGTCCCAATCCTGCCTGCCGCGCTCTTCGATCAGCTTGCGGGTCGTCTCGCTGGTCACGATTTCATCTGCATCGAATGCACTGGCGCCGAGCACACGCACCGCATGATAGTGGGTCAGCACGAGATAGCGGACCGGCTTGTCGGTATGCTCGCGCAGCTTCGCCAGCCAATCGCGCGCGGACGCCGGAGTCGCGCGGGCCTCGATACAAACGAGGAAATCTTCGCCCTCGATTGCGCCCACGTTAGGATCGCCTTCGGCAGTCAGCGCGTAAACGCCGTCGGCGAGCACCTCAAGCGTTTCGGCTTTCGGTGCCATGTCGGCAGAAGAGGCAAAAGGTTTAGCCATCGAGAACTCCTGAGGGACAAAGCCGTCCGGTGATGGAGCCGGACTCTAGCTTCTGCCGCCGACCTGTCTGTCTCATGAGCTGGGGACAGACAGCCGGGCGATACCTGCTCTAGCGATGGCGAGTCTTGCGCCGGGGGTCACTGCATGAAGGATCATTCGCCAGGTTCGCTCAGGAAGGATGCCGTCGGCACGCTCCACATCGTGTTTTTCGTGGTTGCCGCCGCCGCGCCACTTACGGCCGTCGTCGGCGCATCCCCGGCCGCCTTCGCCTTCGGCAATGGCGCAGGCCTTCCCGGCGCCTTCGTTATCGCAGGTGTGGTCTATACTCTGTTCGGTGCGGCCTTCACCGCGATGTCCCGCCACTGCGGCTCGGCCGGGGGCTTCTATGGCTACATTGTCCGCGGCCTGGGCAAGCCGGCCAGCGTGTCCGGCGCCTTCGTCGCCCTGACGGCCTATTCAGCGGTCCAGATCGCCATCTATGCGCTTTTCGGACTGGTCGCGGGACAGCGCCTGGCGAGTTTCGGGCTGACCATTCCTTGGTGGCCGATCGCTCTGGCCGCCATCGTGATCGTGCACTTGTTCGGACGCAAGGGGATCGCCTTCAGCGGGAGCGTGCTGGGCGTCCTGATGACGCTCGAGGTGCTGATCCTGCTGGCGCTCGACATTGGCATCCTGCTCAGCTCGGATTTGCCGCAGGGCATCAGCTTCGCAGGCTTCTCGCCCGGTGTCGTGGCGGCGCCGGGGCTCGGCGCGGCGCTGGTGTTCGTGGTCGCCTCCTACGTCGGTTTCGAAGCGACCACGATCTTCGGCGAGGAAGCGAAGAACGCCGATCGCACGGTGCCGCGGGCCACATACTGTGCCGTGGCGCTGATCACGCTGCTTTACGCCTTCTCCACCTGGGCCATGACGCTCGAGCACGGACCCGCGCACATCAAGGCGGCTGCGGCCGCGGATACGGCCAATCTCTACTTTACGGCAGCGCAGCACCGGCTTGGGGACGGACCGCGGGTGGCGATGGAAGCTCTGCTTCTCACCAGTCTGTTCGCATCGATTCTTGCCTTCCATAACACCATTACGCGATATCTGTTCGCGCTCGCGCGCGACCGCCTTCTGCCGCGCTGGCTGGGATCGGTCGATACCGGGACGGGGGTCCCTGCCGCGGCCGGCAAGACCCAGTCGATCAGCGCGGCGATCCTGGTGGTGCTTTTCGGATTCTCCCGCGTGGACCCCTACACAGTGGTGTTCTCGTGGCTCAGCGCCTTGGCGACCATCGGCATTCTGGCGGTGCAGCTGATGGTGGCGATTTCGGCCTGGCGGTTCTTCCGGGTGGACAGCCGGGGCGTCGGGCTCTTCCGCCGCGCGCTGGCGCCACTGCTCAGCGCCCTGGGTTTGGCGATCTGGCTCGCGCTCGTTTGCCTCAACCTGCAGCTGCTCAGCGGATCTGAATCCCGCGCGATCGAGACGTTTCCATTCATTATCCTGGCAGTAGGCGCCGCCGGTGCGCTGACGGCCGTCAGAATGCGCCGCCGGCGGCCGCAGGATTACGCCAGGCTCGGCGAGCTGCTCGGCCAGATCGCCTGATTGTCCCAAGGTCGGGCGCATCCCATTAAACAGGAGTTGAAGTCATGCGCGTCGGCGTGCCCAAGGAAATCAAGGTTCACGAATATCGCGTCGGCCTGACGCCGGCGAGCGCGCGCGAGTTCGTGCAACGGGGCCATGCGGTGCTCGTCGAGACCGGGGCCGGCGCCGGGATCGGAGCTTCCGACGACGATTATACGGCCGTGGGCGCCATGATCGGGTCGGCCGCCGACGCCTTCGCGACGGACATGGTAGTCAAGGTAAAGGAGCCGCAGCCTGCCGAATGGGCCCGCCTGCGCGATGGTCAGATCCTGTTTACTTACCTCCACCTCGCCTCGGATCGCCCTCAAACCGAGGGGCTGTTGCAAAGCGGCGTCACGGCCATCGCCTATGAAACCATCACTGACGGCAAGGGCGGACTTCCACTGCTCTCGCCGATGAGCGAGGTCGCCGGACGACTTTCGATACAGGCGGCTGCGGCTTCCCTGGAGAAGCACGGCGGTGGTGAAGGTCTGCTGCTCGGCGGCGTGCCCGGCGTGCCGGCCGGCCGCGTGGTGGTGCTCGGCGGCGGGGTCGTGGGAACGCAGGCCGCCAAGGTCGCTGTCGGCCTGGGCGCAGAGGTCACGATCCTCGACAAGTCGCTGCCCCGCCTGCGCGACCTGGACGACCTCTTTGGCGGCCGGGTCCGCACGTGTTATTCGACCGCCGACACACTGGAGACCGAAGTCCGTCAGACAGATGCGCTGATCGGCGCGGTCCTCGTGCCGGGCGCGAGCGCGCCGAAGCTGATCACGCGCGATCTGCTGCGTTTGATGAAGCCGGGCTCGGTGCTGGTCGATGTCGCCATCGACCAGGGCGGTTGCGCCGAAACCTCCCGCGCCACCACCCATGCCGATCCAACCTATATCGAAGAGGGAATCGTGCATTATTGCGTGGCGAACATGCCCGGCGCTGTGCCGCGCACATCAACGAGGGCGCTCAACAATGCGACTCTGCCAGTAGGTCTGGCGCTGGCCGATAAGGGCCTCGCCGCGCTGACGGATGCGCACATTGCCGCCGGATTGAACGTCCATCGCGGCCGCCTCACGAACCACGCCGTGGCCGACAGCCTCGGCTTCGAATGGACCGCCTTCGATCTGTCACAAGCGGCCTGAGGAGTCGGTGAGGCCTGGTGACCACACTGGGCCGCCGCGAAGGCCGGCTGACTGAAATTATCAATTTTGCGAATGAAGGTATCAACACAATCGGGACGAGCTGCGTCATTCTCCGGTCCCAGGCGAACGATCCGGAAACAGGGGTACCATGACGCACCAGACTTCCTCGACAGCGACACTGGAGCGCGCCGACGACAATCTTCTGAAGGCCGACAACGCCAAATTTCAGTGGCATCCGATGGTCAACCCGAAGCGGCTGGAACAGGATCCACCGCTCATCATAACGCGCGGCCAAGGCGCGATTGTCGAAGATATCGATGGCAACAGCTACGTCGATGGCGTTGCCGGCCTCTGGTGCGTCAACGTCGGCCACGGCCGCGCCGAAGTGATCGAGGCCATTCAGCGGCAGCTGTCGCAGATCGCCTATTATTCGCCGTTCGACGGGACTGCTACGCCGCCTTCCATCTTGCTTTCGCGCAAGCTGATCGAAATGACCGCGCCGGAAGACATGGCCCGGGTCATGTTCTCGCAAGGCGGCTCCGACGCGGTCGAGACGGCGATGAAGCTGGCGCGGCAATACTGGCGCCTCAAGGGCGAGCCGCAGCGGGTCAAGTTCTTCTCGCTCGAAAATGCCTACCACGGCACCCATTTCGGGGGCGTCTCACTAAACGGGATGCCCGCGTTCCGCGCCAATTACGAGCCACTGCTGCCGAACTGCTACCAGGTCGAAAGCCCGTGGCTCTACCGCAACCCGTGGACCGACGATGCGGACGAACTTGGGCGAATTTGTGCCGACGCGCTGGCGCGCGAGATCGAATTGCAGGGGCCGGACACAGTCGCGGCGTTCTTCGCCGAGCCCATCCAGGGCGCCGGCGGGGTAATCGTTCCGCCGGCCAACTACTGGCCGTTGGTGCGCGAGGTCTGCGATCGCTACGGCGTGCTGCTCGTGGCCGACGAGGTGGTCACCGGGTTCGGCCGTTCGGGAGCGATGTTCGGTTCGCGCGGATGGGGCGTGAAGCCCGACATCATGTGCATCGCGAAGGGCCTGAGCTCGGGCTACGTCCCGCTCGGCGCAACGCTGGTAAACAGGCGCGTTGCTTCGGCCTGGGACGACGATGCCGGCTTCACCGGCGCGATCATGCATGGGTACACCTACACCGGCCACCCGCTCGGCTGCGCCGCCGCGCTCGCCTGTCTCGACATCGTCGAAGACGAGAATCTGCCGGCGCGTGCCGCCCATGCCGGCGCGCGCCTGCTTGAAGGACTGAAGCCGCTCGAAGAGAGCGCTGCCGCTGTCGGCAATGTTCGCGGCAAGGGCTTGATGATCGCAATCGATCTGGTCGCCGACAAGAAGACGCGCGAGCCGGTCAATCCCGAAGAGGGACTGGCTTATCGCCTGGCGGACGCGGCCCGCGAACGAGGCGCGATCGTCCGCCCGGTCGGCACCAAGCTCATCCTGTCGCCGCCGCTAGTGATCTCGGACGAAAAAGTGGACGTCATCGTCGCGGCGCTGAGGGGCGCCTTCGGCGGGATGCAATAGCTGCGCCGAGAGGCGCCAGAGTTCGGGTCAGGTGGAAATATCCATTCAGGCAGTGGGGGTTACAATCATGCGCAACTTCGCGAAATCTCAAGGTGGACTGCAAGTTTCCGTCGCGGCAATCGCCATCGTATTCGGATCGAGTACCGCGTTTGCCCAGGACACATCCACGCCGCCCGCGGCGACGGCCACCGCGCCTGCCAATAGCGCCGGCGATGCCACGCCTAACGGCGAGATCGTTGTAAGCGCCACCCGGCGGAACGAGACCGTTTCCAAGGTCCCGCTCAGCATCGCTGCTTATTCGCAGGAAAGGCTGGACCAGCAAGGTGTCCGTAGTATCGACGACATTTCGCGGTTGACGCCCGGCATCACCTTCAACCGCACCGATACCCGCAACGCGGGCGCCGCCAACATCGCGATCCGCGGCATCAGTTCGGGCGCTGGCGCGGCCACCACGGGCATCTACATCGATGACACGCCGATTCAGTCGCGCAACTTCGGGTACAGCAGCTATTCCGTGTTTCCGTACATCTTCGATCTGGAGCGGGTCGAGGTGCTGCGCGGGCCGCAGGGGACGCTCTTCGGCGCCGGCGCCGAGGGTGGCGCCGTGCGTTTTATCACGCCTGCACCCGATCTCGACAAGTTCAGCGCCTACGGCCGCGCCGAAGTGGCGACAACCGAAGGCGGCGGCACGAGCTACGAAGCCGGTTTGGCGGTCGGCGGCCCTATCGTCCGGGATAAGCTGGCCTTCCGCATCAGCGCCTGGCACCGGCGGGACGGCGGCTACGTCGACCGCATCCAGTATGATCGCCCGGCTGGAGGGCCGGTATATCTTTCGACCTGTATGGTCACGCCGGCGAGCTGTCCCGTCACCGCCGGCATCATAGGCGCGCTGGCGAGCGTGCCCGGCGTAGGGCCCATGCTCGCCGCGGCCAATTCGAACTATTACGCTTCGCAGTTTCCGGGGGTGACGCCGGGCGGATACGCGCAGCCGACCACGGGAACGATGGTCCAGAAGAATTCGAACTATCAGGATATCGACGTTTTGCGCGGCGCGCTGGCCTTCGCTCCGAGCGACAACTTCACCCTCACGGCATCGGTTTACTATCAGAACATCTTCAACCACGACACCAATGCCTACTGGGCTAACTTGTCTGACCCGGGCGACGGCCGCTTTGCGCAAGGCAATACGAAGGCGCAGCCCAGCCACGATCACTTCATCCTTCCCGCGCTGAAGGCGCAGTGGGATCTGGGTCCCGTCCGGCTGGTTTCGAACACCTCGTATTTCGATCGCAAGCAGCATGCGGTGAACGATTACACCTCGTTCGAACACTCGCTCTATTACGGGTCCTACCTGTCGGCGGTCGGCGATTACCATCCGTCTTTCCAGTTCAACCGGCAGAAGAACTTCTCCGAGGAATTCCGCATCGAGTCGGCGGATCCCGGCGCGCGGCTGACCTGGGTGGTGGGCGCCTTTTACACCCACAATCGCCAGGTCGCGAAGCAGTTCGTCGCTTCGCTTACCACGCCGGCGGCCTTTCCCGCCGGGGGCTGTCCGCCATTTACGGTCGCGCCCTTCTGTTACGGGCCGCTGCAGGCCGGAGGGGCGGATGCGCCCATGGCCGGGAACGTCTTTGGCGATGCGCTCGATCCCGGAATTGTCCGCGAGACCCAGCTTGCCGGGTTCGCCCAGGCGGATTTCAAGCTGACCAGCAAGCTGACGGTGACCGCCGGAGCGCGCGTGGCGCGTTCAAAGGTGGACATTTACTTCAACAACTACGGTCCGATCGTCGGACCGACGCCGGTCGTCGCGGAAGCGGGGCAGAAGGAAACGCCCATTACACCGAAGTTCGGTCTGTCGTACCAGGCCGACCCCGACACGCTGCTCTACGCCTCGGCTGCCAAGGGCTTCCGGACCGGCGGGGGTAACCCGGAGATCGGTGCCGGCTGCCGGCTTCCGCTCGCCGCCAACGGCTTTAGCGCGTACAAGTCCGACAGTCTCTGGAGCTACGAGGTCGGCGCTAAGAGCAAGGCTTTCGGCAGACGCCTGCAGTTCGCCACCAGCGCTTACTATATCGACTGGAAGAACATCCAGCAGAGCATCGCGCTCACGTGCGGTTTCCAGTTCGTGGTCAACGCCGGCTCCGCAGTCAGCAAGGGCTTCGATCTCGATGCGACGCTGAACGTGACGGACAATTTCCAGCTTTCTGGTGCGGTTGGTTACAACTTTGCCAAGTTCAAGGATAATGTGCCGAATCCTTCGTCGCCGGGAGCAAATCTGGTCAGCGCCGGCGATCGTATTCCGGGGTCGCCATGGGCCGCCACGCTGAGTGGGCGCTACGAGTTCCCGTTGCTCAGTCACAAGGGCTATTTCCGTGCCGACTATCAGTACCTGTCGGCCGGTCCCAAGCAGGTCAGCTCGCAGAATCCGGCGAACGGGGGCAGCTTCAACCCGCTGATTCCGCGGCAGCCCCACTCCAACACGGTCAACCTGCGGCTCGGCGCCACGACCGACGTGCTCGACATCTCGCTGTTTGCGAACAATGCCTTTAACGTCCATCCGGAGCTGAGCCTTGCGCCTTCGATCGGGGTGTTCGCCGGGAACAATCCCTTGCTCTTCCAGGGCACGACGCTGCGGCCCCGCACTTTCGGGTTGACGGTAAGCGGAAGGTACTGAGCAGCGTGGCGGGCATTACTCTTTCGGCCGAGGTGAAGGCCTTCGCGGCCCAGGCGTCCGCTCTGTTTGTCAACGGCTCGCTCGCCGCGGGGGCGGGGGAGCCGTTGACGCTGGTCGATCCGGCCACCGAGGAGGCTATCGCCAGCTTTGCCGAAGCGTCGCCTGGCAATGTCGATACCGCTGTTGCGTCCGCGTCGCAGGCATTCAGCGATAGGCGCTGGTCGGGCCTGCGGCCCGCCGATCGCGAGCGCATCCTGCTACGCTTCGCCGACCTGGTCGAGCAGAACGGCGAAGAACTGGCGCAGCTCGAAACCTGGAACCAGGGGAAGTCGATAGCGATCGCCCGCGCGGTCGATGTTGGCGCCTCGGTCGAATACATGCGCTACATTGCCGGCCTGGCGACCAAGATCACCGGCCTGACGCTGGACTTGTCGATCCCGATCGTTCCGGGCGGGCGCTATCACGCGTATACCCGAGCGGAGCCGGTAGGCGTGGTGGCGGCGATCGCACCGTGGAACTTCCCAATGATGATCGCGCTGTGGAAGGTCATGCCAGCCTTGGCTGCCGGCTGCCCTGTGGTTTTGAAACCGTCCGAGCTCACCCCGTTGAGCGCGCTGCGGCTAGCCGAGCTGGCGATCGAGGCAGGCGTTCCCGCGGGGGTCTTCAATGTCGTTGTCGGGCGCGGAGCGTCCACCGGCGCGGCCTTGGCCGCACACCAGGGCATCGCCAAAGTGAGCTTCACCGGCTCGACCGCAACCGGCAAGCAGATCGGCCACGCGGCGGTTGATCGCCTGGCGCGCTTCTCGCTCGAGCTTGGCGGCAAAAACCCGGCCCTGGTGCTCGCCGACGCCGACCCGGACAAGATCGCGCCAGGGCTGCTGGCGGCGGCGTTCCTCAACAGTGGCCAAGTCTGCGCGGCCCTGTCGCGCATTTATGTCGAGCGGCCGGCCTATGCCGGGCTGGTTGAGGCGCTCCAGCAGGCGGTCGGCGGGATGACGATCGGCTCGGGGCTCGATGCGACGATGCAGATCAGTCCACTCGTGTCCGCCCAGCACCGCGACAAGGTGCGCAGGCGGATCGCCGAAGCGGCATCCAGCGGCGCCCGGGTATTCAGCGGAGCGCAGGAGCCGGACAAGGGCTTCTATGTCTCGCCAGCGCTGGTCACCGATGCCTCGCACCAGGCACCGATCCAGCGTGACGAGGTGTTCGGCCCTGTGCTCAGCGTCACCGCCGTCGATAGCATCGACGATGCAGTGCGCCTGGCCAACGATTCTCCCTATGGCCTGGCCGCGAGCGTCTGGACCAACGATCTCGGCCGAACCATGGACCTGATCCCGCGGATCGAGGCGGGCACGGTCTACGTGAACACTCACGTGCCGGTTGATCCCAACCTGCCGTTCGGGGGGTATAAGCAATCTGGCCTGGGACGCGACTTCGGGCCCGACGCGCTTGTGCCCTACACCGAAACCAAGTCAGTATGCGTGGCATATTGATCTGAGCGGAAGAAGAGATGGCAGTCGCTGTCGAACCCATGGTGTCGGTCCAGGTGGCGAGAGCCCTGGTCGACCGCCTGCGCGAGCGCGGCGTTCCTCTCGGCAGGCTGCTGGCGGCCGCGGACATCAAAGCCTCGCGGTTGGAGGATGTGAACGATCACGTCCCGCTGCGCAGCTACGTCTCGCTGTTCGAAGCAGCCGCAGAGCTCGCCGGCGACCCGTTGCTGGGCCTTGCCCTGTCGGCTACGGCCGGGCCGGAAACGCTCGGCGCGCTGGGATTTCTGTTCCTTAGCTCGGAGACGCTCGGGCAAGGTTTGACCAACTTGTGCCGCTATGTTTCCGCGGTTCAGGACGCGACTGCCAATGCGGTCGAGGTGGAAGGCGGCCTTGCCACGATAGTCTATCAGATAAGCGACGATCGGATCGCGCCCCGGCACCAGGACGCGGAATATTCGCTTGGGGTCATTATCCGCCTTGTCCGCGCCTATGCGAAGGGGCGTTGCGATCCGATGGAAGTTCATCTGGAGCACGGCCCCAAAGCCCCGCGGCGCAGTTATGAGCACGCCTTCGGCTGTCCGGTCTATTTCCGGCAGACTCGCAACGCAGTGGTCCTGAATGCGGCCGATCTCGACATCCGTTCGGTGGCCTTAAGCGATGCCCTCGCCGAGATCCTGGAAACGCAATTGCGAGACCGAGTCGAATCGCGGAGCCGGATGCAAAGCGTCGGCGACCGTGTGCTGGGTGCCCTGACGCCTACCTCGATCCAGCAGAAGGTCAGCTTCGGCCATCTGGCGCAGGAAATGCGGATTTCGCCGTCGACCCTGTATCGCAGGCTCAATTCGGAGAACAAGTCGTTTCAGCGCCTGCTAAATGATCGACGGGAGGCGCTTGCTAAACGATTGCTCGCCAATAGCCGAATGAGCATTGCCGAGATCGCGTCTGTGCTAGGTTACGCGGAGAACGCCAGCTTCACCCGCGCCTTCCGGCGCTGGACCAAGGTCAGCCCGCGTCAATATCGCGACGGCCTTCGCTGATGGGGTGGCGCGCCTGTGCTGGCTTCGTTAGGCGGCGGCGATGACTCGCTACACTTCGGATCTGCTGCGGCTGCTCGACGAACGCGGCTATATCCACCAGGTCACCGACCCCGAAGGGCTCGACGCGCTCGCCGATCGCCAGATCGTGCCCGGCTATATCGGCTTCGACCCGACCGCGCCGTCGCTCCATGTCGGGCATCTGGTCTCGATCATGCTCCTTCGCCGCCTGCAGGAGGCGGGCCACAAGCCGATCGTCCTGATCGGCGGCGGCACGGGGAAGATTGGCGATCCGAGCTTCAAGGACGAATCTCGCAAGCTGCTCGACGATGCGACGATCTTGGCGAACCTCGCGTCCATTAAAGGCGTGTTCGAGCGTTTCCTGCGCTTCGGGGAGGGGGCGAGTGACGCCATCATGGTCAATAATTCGGACTGGCTTGACGAGCTTTCGTACATTCCGTTGCTGGAGGATGTGGGCCGCCACTTCACGATCAACAGGATGATCAGCTTCGATTCCGTGAAGCTTCGGCTGGATCGGGAGCAGGCGCTGACCTTTCTCGAGTTTAACTACATGATCCTTCAAGCCTACGACTTCCTGGAGCTTTCGCGCCGGATGGGGTGCAGATTGCAGATGGGCGGCTCCGACCAATGGGGAAACATCGTCAACGGCATCGAACTCGGCCGGCGCAGCGACGGCGCGGAACTGTACGGCCTGACCACGCCGTTGCTGACCACCGCCGATGGGCAGAAGATGGGCAAGACAGTCGGCGGAGCCGTCTGGCTCAACCAGGACATGCTGGCGCGCGATGCCTATTGGCAATTCTGGCGAAACACCCATGACACCGACGTCGGGCGTTTTCTGAAGCTGTTCACCGACATCCCTCTGGCCGAAATCGACCGGCTGGCACGGCTCCATGGCGAAGAACTGGACGAAGCGAAAACGATCCTCGCGGATGCCGCTACGGACTTGTGCCGAGAATTACCGTGACGCAACTGCTGTCGCCCGATTTCGCGACCGGGTTTCTGCATTCGGTTCGCGGGCTGCTGCCGGTGGCCGGCGTCAGTTACTATACCGTGGATGACGACGGGAGGCCTTCCGGGCATCGGCTCGACGGCCTGGCTCTCGATCATTTGCACGAATATCGTTCGCTCTATCACCGGTTGGATCCGCTGCATCCGTCGCGCTTTCGGAATCCGGGAGAAGACGTGGTTACGCTCGAGAGGGCTCGCGAGCGACTCGATGCGGCGCCGTACATCGACGGTTTCCTCGACGCCCGCGGCTACTCGGATGAAGTGGAACTGTTCTTTCGCGATTCCGGCGGCGCTATCGTATCGGGCGTGGGTCTCTTCCGGCACCGCCGGGACGGCCGTTTCCAAACCGACGAAATCAGTCTTCTGAACAAGGTGAGGCCGGTGCTGGAACTCGCCGTCCGATCGCATACGGAGACCTCGTCAGCGGCGGATAGATGCGCCGCGTTTTCGGTGGCATATCACCTCACCAAACGGGAAATCGAGATCGTCGAGTTGCTTGGACACGGCGCGAGCAATCGCGAACTCGCCGACCGATTGGGCATAGCCGTCGCCACGGTGAAGGCCCATCTGTTCAATATCTTCAAGAAGACCGGTACCGCATCCCGGACCGATCTGCTGTCGCGGCTGCTTAGTCGCTGAGTTCGAACGGTGCGCTCCGGCGGACGTAAGCCTCGCACAGCCTGCAGCAGCGTTCGACGAGCATCGGCGCCAAGTCTCGCGCGGTAGCGGTTTCGCTGCGGGTATGAATCCAGCCGAGATAGGTCATTCCGCGCACGAGCAGAAACAGTGGCAGGGCGGCTTCGTCGCGCTCGGCAAGCGGCCGGACCGTACGATAACCGGCCATGACGGCCTGACTGAGGGCAGGATGGTCGACGTCATCAATCGTGAAATAGAGGATCGTCGCCAGGTCGAACATGTGCCAGCCGAAGCCGCAATCATCGAAGTCGATGGGGTGCACTGCGGTCCCGTTGACCAGCAGGTTGTCCGCCAGCAGATCTGCGTGGATCAGGCCCGCGTTGTCGGGGCGAACGCCATAATCGATGAGGTCCCGTCGCGCCCCCTCTCGGGCCTGTTGTAGCAGCTCGACTTTGCCCGTGGACAGACCTTTCAGGTCCCAAAAGCGGCCCCAGAGCGGACTTTCTCCCACCAGCGCCTCGGTGTGCCAGTCGTGGCGGACAAATCCCGAGGGAGGTGACCACGAACTCGCATGGTCGTGCAGCCGCGCTGCCAACGTGCCAGCGCGTGCATAAATTGCCCGGCGTGGGCCCAATTCGAGATGCCGGTGACGTTCCAGTTCGCCGAGCGAGTGGCCGGGGAGCCATTGAAGTAGGTCGATCTGCCGGGGCTCCGGTACCTCGGCGACGGCGGCGAGAATGAGCCTGCTTCCATCGCAAGCAAAAGCAGCGGCGGGAACCTCGATTCCCTGATCCGCGAGCGCCTGCATCCACATCAGCTCGGATGCAAGCGCTGCATCCGAATGATAACCGGGGCGATGGATCCTGAGGGCCAAGAGGGCCCCGTCGTCGCGTTGCACCGAAAAGATCGCATTCTCACGATACTTCACCAGCTTGGGGGGGGTGAACTTGCCGGGATAAGCGCGCAGGGCCTCTTCCGCGAGCTTGCCGAGGGCAAGCGCCTGGCGCTCCACCGGCCACTGGTAAAATGCCTGGCTCAAGCGCTCGCTCGCGTGCCCGCGAGAGCCTCCGCCAAGGTCGCGACCAACAGATCTGCCTCCACTTGGCCGAAGGTGAGCGGTGGTCGGATCTTGAGCACATTGTCGTCAGGGCCGATCCGGCTGATGAGCACGCCCCGATCGCGCATGGTGTTGACCACCGCGCGTGCCGTCGCGGCATCGGGTTCGCCTCGGCGATCGACCATCTCGATTGCGGCGAACAACCCCCGTCCGCGGACGTCGCCGAGCCGTGGATCGGCCGTCGCTAGCTTCCCAAGTCCCTCTTGCAGGTGGCGGCCGGTATCAGCGGCTCGCTCCATCAGGCGTTCGCCGGCGATGACATCCAGCACCGCGCGCCCCACCGCGGCGGAAACCGGATTGCCGGCGAATGTGTTGAAGTACAGCGCATCGCGGGCAAAGGCGTCGGCAAGCTCCGGCCGCGTGACCACGGCCGCGATCGGGTGACCGTTGCCCATCGGCTTGCCCAACGTGACGATGTCCGGGACCATGTCCGCAGCCTCGAAGCCCCACAGTGCGTCGCCCATCCGGCCGAAACCCGGCTGCACTTCGTCGGCTATGTACAAGCCTCCCGCGCGCCGAACCCGTTCCGCAACGCCGCGAATGTAGTCCGCGGGGACGTTCGGAAGTCCTTCCGTCGAGAAGATGGAGTCGAACAGGACCGCCGCCACGCCATAACCGGCCGCATCAAGCGAAGCGATGGCCTCATCGACAAGCGCGAGGTGATGTGCGACCAAGTCCGCCGCATCACCCGCGGCCTGCCAGCGGAATGGGTTGGGCACGGGGACCGCGCGGCCGAAGGGTGCGAACGGTTCTGGAGTCGGCAAGCCCGTGGTGAGCGCGGCCAGCCCGCCCGAATTGCCGTGATAGCTGAAGTCGCTCACGAGGACCCCCTGATGGCCGCTGACCGCCCGGGCGATGCGAAGGGCAAGCTCGTTCGCTTCAGTGCCGGTGCAGCAGAACATCACGCGCTCGAGCCCATCGGGGAAGGTCGCCGTCAGCCGCTCGGCATAATCGACGATGCCTTCATGCAGATAGCGTGTGTGAATGTTGAGCAGCGAGGCTTGCCGGCAAAGGGCTTCCGTCACGTGCGGGTGACAGTGCCCGACATGGGGAACGTTGTTATAGGCGTCGAGAAAGCGACGCCCCTCCGCGTCCCACACCCAGCATCCCTCGCCGCGCACGATGTGCAGCGGCCTATCGTAGAACAGGGGCGCCCCCGGGCCGAGCGCCGCTTGACGCCGTTCGAGCAGGTTTTGATCTTCGGACATCGGCAGGTCGCGTCCTCTGGGTTATAGGCGTTGGCGCTTCTTTCGCGGAAGCGGATGGCATGGCCGCCGGCATAATCGGCTCGCGGCAGCGGAGCGATCAGCCGAAAGTTCTAGTTCCAGCGCCATGGGGCCATGAGCCGAATTATACGGGCCGCCCCATGTGGCGCATTATGCAAAGTCTTTGGCCGTAACTGCATAGAGGATCGCGCAGTTTCGCGGCACCATGCTCCATCGAACACGAGGGAGAGGGTGATATGCGCTTGAGGACTATACTTGGAGCTTTGCTCAGCACGGCACTCGGCGTCGGCGTCGCCCATGCGCAGAGTTTCACCCCGCCTCCCGGCGGGCTCGACGTGCCGGCGGACATGGTCCTCACCAATGGCCACATTTACACCCCCGGGGGATGGGCGACCGCCGTTGCCATAGGCAACGGCGTCATCCTCGCCGTGGGCGACATGGCGGCCGTGCAGCCGGTCGTCACGCCGAAGACCCGTGTCGTCGATCTTCATGGCGAGACGGTCCTGCCGGGCCTCCACGACATGCATGTGCATCCCACCGGCGCAGGTGAGGGAGAGATGCAATGCCAGCTTCCGCACGGCTCTTCGCCACAGCAGATCTTCGCGATCCTCGCCGAATGCGTGAAGGGCAAGAAGCCCGGGGAATGGATTACCGGCCGCGCCTACGAAGCCGCCTCCTTCGGCAACACCCCGCCGAACAAGGAGATGCTCGACAAGATTGCCCCGAACAACCCGGTCATGTTCACGGACATCAGCGGCCATAGCTCGTGGGTGAACTCGGCCGCGCTGAAGATTGCAGGGATCAGCCGCAACACGCCCGATCCCAAGGGCGGCATCATCGAACGCGACAGCAAAGGCGAGCCGACGGGCGTGCTGCGCGAATACGCCTCGTTCGGGGTAGCATCGAAGGTGCCCCCGGCAACGCCGGCGGAGAATGTGCGCGCGCTGCAGTGGGCGCTCAACACGATGTTGGCCCAGGGAATCACCGCGTTCGACGACGCGCTCGTCAGTGCGGACATCGCATCGGCCTACGATACGATTGCCGACTCCGGGAAGCTGAAGCAGCGCGTGCGGGGCTGCCTCGTTTACACCGACGCAAACCTGATAGCGCAGCGTCAGCTCTACGCCCGCGATCGCTTTTCGCCGTCGTGCATCAAGATCCTGCTCGATGGCGTGCCGACCGATAGCCATACGGCGGCAATGCTTGAGCCATACGTGCCGTTGCCCGGCCGCAGCGACACCGGCCGGGCCAAGGGCATTCTGCAAGTCCCACCCGACGATCTCAACGCGATGCTCGTTCATTTCGATCAGATCGGCATGACCGTGAAGATGCACGCGGCTGGCGATGCGGCGGTGCGCGAAGCCCTCGACGCGATCGCGGCGGCCCGCAAGGCCCACGGGTTTTCCGGCTTGCTTCACGACGTCGCGCACAACAGCTTCGTCGCGATGAGCGACATTCAGCGCGCGCGCGGGCTCGGAGCGGTGTTCGAGTTCTCCCCTTACATCTGGTTCCGTTCGCCGATCATCGATGACATCGAGAAGGCGATCGGCCCGGAGCGGATGAAGCGCTGGATCCCGATCAAGGACGCGATCGACGCCGGCGCGTTCGTAATTCCCGGCTCGGACTGGGCGGTGGTGCCGACCGTCAATCCCTGGATCGCCATCGAGACACTGGTCACGCGCAAGCAACCCGGCGGCATCGGCGAGCCGCTCGGCGGACAGGAGGCGATCACGCTCAAACAAGCAGTGGACATGTTCACGATCAACAGCGCGCGCCAACAATATACGGCCGACAAGCTCGGCACGATCGAACGCGGCAAGCTCGCCGATCTGGTGGTCATCGACCGCAACATCTTCGAAGTGCCGATCACAACCGTTCACGACACCAAGGTCAAGATGACGATTATCAACGGCGATATCGTTTACGATTCAGCGCATCCGTTCCCGGCCAGGCCGTGAGGTTTCGGCACCGCCTCGCTTGCGTGGGAGCGGTGCTGTGGTCGACCCTGGGCGGCGCGGCGCAAGCCGCGCCGCCCGCCCTTGAACTCGTGCCGGCTTTGGGTGGGCCGGCGGTCGAACTGGCCGCCGCACGCCGGCATCGTCCGGCGATCGTGCTGTTTTGGCGCACCGACTGTGCGCCATGCCTGCTCGAGTTGGAGCATCTGCCGCAACTTCAGCGGGCCGCCGGGGCCGAACGGCTGCTCCTGGTGGCGATGCAGCCGCGCGAAGCGGTCGAAGCGGGTCTCCGGCGCCTAGGCCGGGCAATCCCCACTTGGGTTAGTGCCGAGGAACCTGAAAAGGTCGTCGTCCGTTTCGGCGGGGCTCCTGCGCGGCTTCCGCTCGCCGTCGCGCTCGACCGCTGGGGGAACATCTGCCGCGGCCGGCACGGGCTTATCGGGAGCAATACGGTGAAACAATGGGCCAAGGCTTGTGACTGAAGCACTCACCCGTCGCGCTTGGCTCCTTGGTTCAGCTGCGTGCGTAGTCACCGCCTGCATCGCCAGCCCGGTCTGGGCGGCACTGCCGGTCCTGCCGCAAAAGAATGACGGCACATGGTCAGGAAACCCGCTCTGGTCGATCTTGCGCCAGACCAGCCTGAAGGTCGACGATAACGGCATCATTCACGCAAAGTTCGTCCCGGGAGTTCTGAAGCTCTCCGGCAAGCCGATGAAGATTACAGGCTTCGTCATGCCCACCGGAGGCGATGCGCGGCACCATTTCATCCTGTCGCGCTATTCGCCGGAATGCCCGTTCTGCCCTGCCGGAGGACCGACGGAAACGATTGAGGTCTTCGCCGACCAGCCGGTCGGCCGAACCCAATTGATGGTGACGATCGAAGGCCTGTTCGATGTCCAGGGCGACATGGAAAAAGGCCTGTTCTATCGCCTGTTTCACGCGAAGCCGGTTTAGCGGCGCTCAACGGCTGTTGAGGCGACGAAAGTTGCGCGGGCTGGTGCCGCGCCACGCTTTGAAGGCCCGCGAAAACACCGCCGTGTCAGCGTAGCCGAGATCGTGGGCGATCGCTATCATCGGCGTGTGCTTGGCTCGCAGGAGCGCTTCCGCCACGCGAGCACGCTCGACCCGGACGATCTGGCGCAAGCTCGTTCCGTCTTCGGACAGCCGGCGTTGCAAGGTTCGAGCCGAGATGCCTAGCTCGGCGGCAAGGCTGCTCATGTTGAGCGCCCGGTGGCCCAGGCGTTTGGCGACCAGGAAGCTGACCCGCGTCGAGAAGGGCGCTTCCTCCATGTCGGCATGCATGAGATCGCGCAGATGCTCCTCGAGATATGGGGCGATTGGTTGCTCGCGGAGCGATACCAGGCGGCCCAGGTCGGCGCGCTCGAAGACCAGCCGATTGACCGACTGGTCGAACTGGACGGGCGCCCCTAATAACCGCTGCAGCCTCGCGCGATTCCCCGCATCTCCCTCGGGAGCGGCGTGCTCGAAGTGGATCTCGAGCGGGTTCCAGCTCCGTCCAAGCATCCCGCGAATGAGACTGCAAGTGGTGGCGATCGAGAATTCGGCATCCTGACGGCGCGGCCAGATCGTGGCTTCTTCGATCTGGTAGCTCCACTCCGCGGTCGTGGCCTGGGTCTCCAGCTCGACCGCCGTTCCGCCTTGCCATGCGCGGAGAAAGAAGCCGAGCCGATTGAGGGCGGTCCGCACATCCGGCGCGGCCATGAAGATCACACCGAGGGGGCCCATTTCCTCCGGATGCATATGCATGCCCAGTTGCACTCCAAGCGTGCTGTCACCGGCCAGTGTCGCCGCTGCCTCGAAAAAGGCGACGTAGCGAGCGAGTGGGATTTCATCGTACAGACTGCCGATGCCGCCGGAATCGATGTGCTCGCGAAGCAGCCTCTCCGGCGACAGGCCGCGCCGGACCAGCTCAGCAACGACCGCCGCGAGGATATTGGCCCGAATAATCGGCGCACGCGATGTTCTAGCCATAATGCTCCCGTGCCTTATCCGATGGCGATGCGGCCGGATCGTCTGGTATGCCGCAACACGCGAGGGCGTTGTCGCCCGTCTTGGCGCATTATGCAAAGCCTTTGACGCATCCGGCAAAGCACGGCCCCGCCCGATCTCATAGCCCTCGAAGTCCACCGTCAGGATAGGTGATGGAGGCCCAGGCGAACATCAATGCCGATGGCAGCGAGCCGTGCGCGCTCGCCGTCGACGGACTTGTGGCCGGTTATGCCGGCCGTCCCGTAGCGCGTCTCGATCGTTTGCGGATCGGGAACGGCGAGGCGGGCCTTCTGCTGGGCCCCTCCGGATCCGGCAAGACGACGCTGCTGCTCGCGATGGCCGGTTTGGCCGAACGCATTTCAGGAAACGTGCTCGTCGCCGGCGTCGCCCCTTATTCCTTGAGCCGGCACGCGCTCGACCGCTTTCGTGGGCAAACGATCGGTTTCGTGTTCCAGAACGTCCATTTGGTCGCCGGGCTGACGCTTCTGCAGAACGTGCTGTTGGCGGCGTTCGCCACCGGCGTGAGGCAAGACCCGGCAAGGGCGCGCGAACTGATCGAGCGCCTTGGTGTCGGGGCTGCTGCCGACCAGCGAGCGGAAAAGCTGAGCCGCGGTCAGGCCCAGCGCGCGGCTATCGCGCGGGCGCTCCTACTGCGGCCCCGGCTCATCCTGGCCGACGAGCCGACGTCAAGCCTCGACGATACAGCGTGCGCGGCCGTTGCCGAAGTCCTGCGCCGCTCGGCCCACGAAGAAGGGGCCGCACTGCTAATCGCGACGCACGACCACCGGCTGCGCCCGCATTTCTCGACCATTGCAACCGTCGGAACGCCGACATGACGCTGGTCCGGCTGGCCCTCTCGTTTATCGCGCGTCGCCCCGCCGTGTGGCTGCTACAGGTGGCGATGCTGGCGTTCGGGGTCTGGCTGGTCGCCAGCCTGGTCCTTCTCGAGCGCGGCATCGAGCGCCGCTTCGCGCACGACATGGCGGGTGTCGACCTGATCGTCGGGGCGAAAGGCAGCCCCCTTCAGATCGTCCTGTCTTCGCTATTTGCGATGGACACGCCCACGGGCAACATCCCGCTCGAACAAGCGCAGGCCATTGCCCGCAATCCGCTCGTGGCGCAGGCGGTGCCCGTTTCCATCGGTGATAACGTTGGAGGCTTTCGCATTGTCGGCACCACACCTGCTTACGCGGACCTTTACCACGCGCACCTTGCCCACGGGCGCTGGTGGGTGAAACCGCTCGAGGCGGTGGCCGGCGCCACGGCGGCGCGTCGCCTTCACTTGTCCGTCGGCGATCAGTTTGTCGGCCAGCATGGGCTTTCGGGCGGGGAGGCGCACAGCGCGACGCCCTTCCGCGTCGTCGGTGTTCTGCAACCGAGTGGGAGCATCGTGGACCGGCTGGTCTTGACCGACACCAGCAGCGTGTGGAAGGTTCATGAGGGGGAAGATGCAGACGCAGGCGCGATCCCCGGCCTGGTTGCCGCCCGGCACGGGCGCGAGGTCACCGCGCTGCTGGTCAAGTACCGCTCCGCCATGGGCGCGGTGGTGTTGCCGCAGGTGGTCACGGCGAAGCCGGACCTGCAGGCGGCCTCGCCCGCGGTGGAGGTGCGACGGATCGCGCGGGCGCTGGGCGTCGGTGCCGAAGTCCTGAGGTGGATTGCGATCGCCCTCCTGCTGCTCGCGGCCGGCGGTTTCGTGGTCAACTTGTGGGTGGCGATCGATCAGCGGCGTCCGGAATTGGCGCTCTTGCGCGTCCTTGGAGCCTCGCGCCTGCGGCTGGTTTCCCTTATCAGCCTGGAGGCCGCGATCCTCGGCCTTGTTGGGTCGGTGCTCGGCTTAGCGCTCGCGCGCCTGCTGATGGCGGGACTCGAGTCGGTGGCAGAACAGTATGGAGCGGAGTTCGCGCTACCCCCGTTAGGCATCACCGAAGTCCTAATCCTCTCGGCCGGTGTGATACTGGCCGTCCTGGCCGGTTTGCCTGCCGCCATCCTTGCAGGCTACATCGACCCAGCGCGCGAGTTGGGCCGCGCATAAGTTCGGACGTCAGAGAGGAGGAGCTGCCCCGTGGATGATCTTGCTTTCCAATCGGCAACCTCGCTCGCGGCGATGATCCGCGAGGGTGCGCTCACCAGCTCGGAGCTGACCGACCATTATATCCGCCGGATTTCGGCGTTCGACGGTCGCATCAATGCGGTCGTCGTGCGGACTTTCGATCGCGCGCGCGAAGCGGCGGCCGCGGCCGATGCGCGGCAGCGTAGCGGCGCTAAGTTGGGCCCGCTTCACGGTTTGCCGATGACGATCAAGGAATCGTTCGCACTCGCCGGAACGCCGACGACGTTCGGCTTCGAAGCCTTCGCCGACAATATAGCAACCGGGAATGCCGTTGCCGTGGACAGATTGATCGGCGCAGGCGCGATCATTCTCGGCAAGACGAACGTGCCGCCGGGATTGATGGACGGGCAAAGCGCCAACCCGGTTTACGGGCGCACGGCCAACCCGTGGGATCTCGGACGGACCCCAGGCGGCTCATCCGGAGGATCGGCGGCGGCAATGGCGGCGGGCCTCTCGGCGCTGGATTTCGGCAGCGACATCGCCTCCTCAATCCGCAATCCCGCTCATTATTGCGGCATCTTCGGCCACAAGCCGAGTTACGGACTCTGTCCGGTGCGCGGTCACTCCCTCACTGCCGACGACCTGGCGCCGGACATCGCCGTCGTCGGACCTCTGGCGCGCAGCGCAGCCGACCTTGCGCTGGTTTTTTCGGTGGTGGCCGGCCCGGACGAGCCGATGAGCCGCGGCTGGCGGTTGGCGCTTGCCGCCTCACCAAATACGGAACTGCGCCAGTTTACCGTCGGGCTGGTGACCAATGATGACTTCGCGGAGATCGACACGGAGGTTTCCGCGCAGCTCGATCACCTGGGAACTTTTCTCGAAAAGCAGGGTGCGCAGGTTCGCCGCGGCCATCGGCCGGACTTCGACAGCCGCGAGCTGTATCAACTCTACATGGTTCTCCTGCGCGCCGCGGCGTCAGCGAGCGCGAGCGACGAGGAGGTCGCCGCGGCCGCGCCGCTCGCCGCCGGCGCGAGCCGCTTTAGCAGGGATGTGGCCGCGCTCAACGCCTACGGCGTCACTCTGTCGCATCGCGACTGGCTGCGGCTCGATGCCGAGCGCGATCGCGTTCGCCGGACTTGGAGCGATTATTTCGCCCAAACAGACCTCCTGCTTTGCCCGCCGCTCTCGACAGCGGCCTTCCCGCACGACGAGCGGCCTCCGCAGCAGCGCACCCTCACCGTCAACGGGCGCGAGGTACCGTTCGAGAATCAGTTGTTCTGGGCGGGCTATGCCGGCGTTGCTTACCTTCCGGCGACGGTTGCGCCGATTGGCCTGACCGCTTCAGGGCTACCCGTCGGAGTCCAGATCATCGGCCCAGAATACGCCGATTACGAATGCCTGCGGTTCGCCGAGCTGCTGGAGGCGCACTATCGCGCTTTCGTGCCTCCGCCGGCCTTCGCCGGAGCTCCGCCCCATTAGGGAACGACGGCCGACGACGCCCGGCCGACGAGCGCCGCGCCATCCTCCGGCTCGAGCCAGCGTTGCGCCACCAGTTCCGCGACGTTCGCCTTCACCTTTCCGACGTAGTCCTGCTTCGAGCGATAGAGCCGGGTGAGCGTTGCGCGCGGGAACGGCTCGCGCCAGCCCCACAGCTCGCAGATCCCGGGCCCATCCATACGCGCGTGATAGGTTGCGATCGGCACGTCGAGCTGCGGCGTGCGCACACCGCCCAGGGCGTTCCCATGCTTGTCCACCGCAAGACGCGCCTGGGGCGTCCCGGGGTCGGTGACGTTCATCGGTTGGCCGCGGGGTGGCGGAACTCCTTGGCGCGACCAAGCCTCGAGATTGGCGAAGGCGCCATTGACGACGAATCCGAACGGCACGTCATTGCCCGGGGCGCCGTCCTGCTTGCACCCCGTGGAAACGGCCAGGTTGGCGCCGCTTGTGCGAGCGATGTCCTCTGGAACCGGCGTACCGGCATCGTCGCCGTCGTGGATGTGCGAGGCTCCGGCAACCTCGTAGCCTCTGAACAGGTCGGGCGCGGCATCGGAGTCCGGCCGCCGGCGCAATCCATGTATTTCGCTCTGGGAGACGATGACGATCACCGGAACTCCGACGGGACGGAGCTCGAGCCGGCGATCGCCGGGAGCAATGGGCGCGGCGCACTGGTTGATCGGCAGGCCCGGGCCGGTGGCGACGGTCGCCACGTAGCCATCCCAGAGTGGCCCGCCAGCGGGGCCGAGAACGAACGGATGGATCGCTTCGGCGTAATCGAGGACGAAGCCGCCGGATTGGGAGTCCCCGGCCATATAGAGGCGATCGACGCGCAAATCCTTGAGGGGATTGCTGTCGTCATGGCTCTTGAGCAGCGCGCCGACCTGACTGAGCGCATCCCACATCAAGCCGTTTTCGGTGGCCGGCGACGATTCTGGGGGGAGCCCGCCGCGAGGCATCGGCAAGCGGTCCTGAGCACAAGTGCGCTCCGGCGGCAGCGGATTTGGGAAGCCGAGCGTCGCGTACCGTGTGGCATCGAATTCCTTGAGAGCGGCAATCGCCACCGGCTTCACCGTCACCCCGACCCACACGTCGCCGTGGCGCAGAAAATGCTCGTGCGAGCTCCCCCAGACCAGTGGAAGATCATAGCGGATGGATGGATTGAGTGGCTCGACCACGACGGTTCCGCTGAACTTGCGCGGATCGACCGGCCGCCGAATGAGGATACGCGTGACGTACGGCCCGCGCGCTATCTCGTCGAGTTGCCCGGCCGCCGGCCAGGCGAGCGTTCGGGCGGTGCCTTTGATGAAATACTCTTGTTCCACGTAACCGCGCTTCGGCAGGTCGATGGGCTCGACCGCGGCACTCGCCTGGGCCCAAGGGCGCGAGTGAGCGGTGACCGCTATCGGGCCTTCGACTCCCGGCACCGGAGCTTCTGCCGGAGTAACGGCTGTCTCCGCTTGCGCCGCACTGAGCCCAATGCAGCACGCCAGCAGCATCAGGAACTGCACGATCCGTGTCATGTAATCGAGTCCCTCGTAAGTACGTCGGCCACGTCATGAAAGCAGAACAGCGGCGTGGCAACTTTGCCTTTTTGGCCAATCGGCCCTCCGTCCGGCTGTCCGGCCCGCCTTCGAGCGCCGACCTTGGCGCTCCCTTCTAATACTTTGGTTCGATGGCCGTCCTTCGCTGGTTTCCCTATCTTCGCGCCCAACGACGCCAGTGGGGATGAGATGGCAATAACCGAGCGAACCGCGGTCTCCCTGCTCGCTCTGTCGAGTTGAATCCGCGCTGGGGAGAAGCATTTGGCGGCCAGCATTTCTAACGCCGCGCTGTCGCCTTGGCGCAAGCAGGCGCAGCTGGTGCTCGCCGCAGCCTGCGAGGCCGCAGCAACCGCGGGCTCGAGCACGGTGCCGCTGAGCCTATTCGTGGGCTGGACCGAAGGCGTCGCGCGCGAATGCGGCGGTCGATCCCTCGGGTGGCATCTCGGGAGCCAACATGACCTGCGCCTCCTCGGAGACGTCGGCGGGGTTATCCTGACCTGCTCCACCCTAGGAGCTGCGCTTCGACGCCTGGTCGATTATTTCCCGCTGGTGCAAGACGCGACCGAACTTTCGATCCACCAGGAGGCGCAACATTGCACGGTCCGCTATCGCATACTGGACCCGGACATCTGGCCTCGCCATCAGGACGCGATATTCACGATGGCGATCGTCGCTCAGCTCATCCGCAGGGCTGCGCCGATCGAGTGGCACGAACTGGAAGCCTTCGTCGAAAATCCCGACCCGGCGGCATCGCAGGAGCTTGCACGCCTGAGCGGCATCAGCTGTTGTCCGGGCGCCGAAGCCAATATCCTGCGATTTCCGCTTTGCCTTCTCGACAGACGGTTGCCGCCGCAGTCCGATGTCGTTCCGCCCGACTTGCGGCACTTGGCCTCCTGCGTGGCGCATAGACGCCGCCAGACTCGCGTGCCGGAGCTTGTTCGGGCTCTGATCTATCAACGGCTCGGCAGCGATCAGATCGAGCAGGAGCAGATTGCACGGATGCTGGGCATGTCCGGTCGAACCCTGCGCCGACGGCTCGCCGACGAAGGCGCTTCGTTCCAACAAATCTTCGACGACTGCCGAATGCGTCAGGCGGTGCATGAATTCCGGGCGCGAGGATGCGTATCGATCGCTCAGACGGCATTGCGCCTCGGGTATGCGGAGCACAGTACTTTTACACGCGCTTTCAATCGCTGGAGCGGGATGCCGCCTCAGGCCTTCATCGCCGGACAGATCTAGAGCGACGCCTGACCGCGTAGCGCTCTCGGCCAGGAATGTCCGTAACTGCAAAGGCGTTCAGACGGGCGCCTCTTACCTGCGATGGGTTGGCGCGAGGCGGTTTCCAAATGCGAAGCTGGCTCGCTTGAATTCATGCTCCGAATGCGCAACCACGTTAGGGACGCCCAAAGTGGCGGCGATCTGGGAGAAACCCCGTGTCCTGGAAATCCATCTGTCCGCACGCTCAGGTTGATGCAGCCCATATCGCGAAACTGGTCGACCATATGGAGGACGACCGCTTCGACGAAGCTCTCCTCAGCATTCTGCAGGAGAAAGGCCCCGCTGCCGAAGTAAACGGGTTTCTTTATGCGCGGCGCGATCGAGGCCCGCGACCGGTAGCCTGGTGCGGCAGGCCAGATGGCACCGCCCTTCGGGTCGACCGCTATGCCCGCAAGTACCACCGGCTAGACCCGACCCTGCATTCGCTTCCGAACCCCGGCAGCTCGACTCTGACGCTTGTCGAGGTACTGAGGCCCAGCAGGATCGGCGACGCCACTTATCGGCGAACCTGTTTCGAGGCGCCCGCATTCAGTCAGAAGATTTCCGTCGCTCATGCCGATTCCGGCGGTGAATGGACGATCCTCAACATCTATCTGAGCGAGCACGGCGCCAACGAGGACACTGTCCAGCAACTGGCCGCTTTTGGCACCTTCATTGCGCCCTTCCTTCGACGGCGAGATCGCGCTTTCGGTGCTGCGCGATTCGATAATTCCCGCGAGCACGCGGACGAACACGTCGGCAGGAAGCTCAAGCGGCGTTTCCCTATGCTGACAGAACGTGAAACGCGCGTCTGCGCGCTGACCATGATCGGCAAGACATCGGGCGAGATCGCCACAACGCTGGGCATTCAACCCGGGACGGTGATCACCTATCGGCGCCGCGCCTACGAGCGGCTTGGCGTTAGCAACGCCGCTTCCCTACTGCCTGAGATTCTCTGAACCAGCGACCCGTCGCACGGCTCCGCACCATCGGATCTCGGTAGAGCGGTTTGCTGCACCTTCAGGCGATCCCAACGCGGCCACCGCGCCAAAACCCGAAATAACTCTCGGGACATCAATAGTCTTGGTGCGGTCGAGAATTTTCCTTGGCTCCTAATTTTCAGCCAAGCATCTGAAATCAATATATTTGTTCTTATGCGTTTTTCTGCAAAATGACTCGTTCTGACCTGCTCTTGTGCCATTTGTGCCATCGTGGCTAGCTCGTTCGTGCATCCAAGAAACGGCACGAAAGATACTCCCATGGCAACCATCCAGAAGCGCAAAGACTCGTGGCGGGTCCAGGTTCGCCGACGAGGGAAAGCAGTTTCGGCGACGTTCGATACAAAGGCTGAAGCGGAAATTTGGGCGATCAAAGCAGAAGGTAAAATCCTGGAAGGCGTGTCGCTGGCCGCAATCATCAATTCTCAGGCTCCGCGGGTCGGTGAAACCGTCGCAGATATCTTCGAACGCTATGCGGACGAGGTGTCTCCGAAAAAGCGAGGCGGCCGCTGGGAACAGATCAGGCTCAGGGGCATGGCCCGTCGCTTCTCTGTGTTCGATCGGCCGATCAAGGCGATCACCGGACCTGATATCGCCGAGTGGAGGGACGCCCGGCTGCGTTCGGTCTCGCCTTCAACGGTGAACCGCGAGATCTCTCTCATCTCCACCGTGTTCACCCACGCGATGAAAGAGTGGCGCCTCGGATTGACATTCAACCCTTGCGCGCTTGTCGCCAAGCCGCGAAAGGCTCGGCCCCGCACGCAGCGCATCTCGGCCACCGAACGCCAGCAGATCATCGGGCAGCTTGGGTGGGACGGGAGGAGTGAGCCCAAAACGTCAGCGCAGTGGGTGGCGTTCGCATTCTACCTCGCGCTCGAAACCGCAATGCGAAAAGGAGAGATTCTCTCGCTACGCTGGGCGGACGTCGATTTTGGCGCGCGACACGCCCATCTGGATATGACCAAGAATGGCGATGAGCGGTTCGTGCCGCTGTCTATGGCGGCAATGACGCTGCTGAAGATCGTGAAGCATCGAGACCCTGCCGCGCCGGTGGTACCGATTCAGGCGGGGAATTTCGACAAGCTGTTCCGAACCGCCCGGCGCGACGCGGGCCTGATGCACATCCGTTTCCACGACAGCCGGCGCGAGGCGGCTTCGATGATGGCACCCAAACTCTCGAACCTGCTGGAGTTGGCGGCGATCACCGGACACAAGTCGCTCGCAATGCTGCAGGTCTATTACAAACCCAAGGCAGCCGATCTCGCGGCCCGTCTCGACGCCTGAAGTGCTGTAACCAGCCTGGAGGTCAAGCCGCCTTCCGCACCGCTAAAACGTTCTGAGGTTGAGTAGCCACCGCTCATCGGGGCTCCGGCGACGGCGAAGATTGGCCGATAGCGGACGGTCCGCTACGGATGGCGCGATTGCAAAAGCGGACCACCGGCCACGATAATACCCAAGAATGCGGCCATTTCTTCGCCTAGTCTTCCCTATGCGCGAGGTCTCTTTGGTTGCACTCTCTGACTGAGACGGTCAGTCTACCAATGGAATGGCCGATTTGCCCGACTTGATTCCTGACGTAGAGGTGCTTCTGGCTCTAGAACCGGAGGAGCTTGGCGGCGTTATTCTGTCCCTGTTCCGCGATCGCCCGACAGCGCTGCTATCACCTGGAGCAATCGTCAGCCAAGCCTGGCCAACGCATAGCTTTGGAGAGGGTAAGTACCCACGACACACCCAGGATAGCGTTGGGATTGCCGTCGCAGAAGCCTTCGCATGGCTGGAGGCGCAAGTGCTGTTGGTACCCGCTCCTGGACCCAACGGAACCAACGGCTTCCGCGTCTTCTCACGGCGCGCTCGCAAACTGCGGACCAGCAATGAATTCGCTGACTATCGAGCAGCGCAGCTGCTTCCGCGGGCATTATTGCACGAGAGTGTTTGTGAGGCAGCTTGGCTTGCATTTGTACGGGGCAACTACGCGACGGCCGTGTTTGAGGCGATGCGAGAGGTCGAGATCGCTGTTCGCGAAGCTGCTCGCTTCGATCAGGGTGACCACGGCGTTCCGATGAGCCGGCGCGCCTTCCACAAGGAGACTGGGCCGCTCTCAGACCAGAGTGCAGACGAGGCTGAGAGGGAAGCCCTTTCTGCGTTATTCGCCGGCGCTATCGGGTCATATAAGAACCCACATTCTCACCGACGGGTGCCGCTCGACGATCCACCCGAGGCGGCCGAGATCGTGATGCTGGCTAGCCATCTCCTGCGCATCGTCGACGATCGACGAGCCGGGTAGGTTTGCATCCGTCCGCAGGATGAACAGCCGATCGGCTCGCGAGCCATTCGACCGCTCCGTTCGCGACGCGTTCGCGCAGCCGGTTCGGTACCAGCGCGTCGAGCGCCGCGCTGACCGCGGCGCCCATTCGCACATATTGTCGAAATCGAACTTTATGAGCCTTTTCTTCCAGGTGGAGGGGCCTGACATTGGGACGGTGCGGTCACCGCTCTCCAAGTCATAGCGGATTGGGCACAAGGTAAAGACACGAACCGTTCCGGATTGCCGGCTCGTCGATATTGGTGCCACATCTGGCCATGGACTCCAGGATCGACACAAGCGGCTATGACAGGGTCATTGCGCTCGACACGCAGATGATCTTCGAAGCGCGTCCGCTGGCCCAGCTCGATTGGTCGGCGATCTCGGCGGGGCCAATCCTGCTCGTGGTGCTTCCCCAGGTGGGCGCCGAGGTCGATGCCCGAAAGCGCGATGGCCGGCTTGGCCAGCGGGCGCGCGATCTCAACCGGCTCCTCGACCCTTCGATCGAAAGCGGCGGCGCGACCAGGCTCGTCGAACAACCGGTGCAGATCGACATTGCCTATGTCGCGGCGGCACGCGTCGACTGGGATCATCTCGAGGATCTGGAGCGCGACAATGGCGACGATCGCATCGTCGCGCAGGCGATGCATGCCTTGGTCGACGATCCGGCCCGTGTCGAGTTGATGAGTTTCGACAGCCGGCCGAGAGCGGCCGCGCGACGGCACGGAATGAAGGCGATCAAGCCGGACGAAAGCTGGCTGCTCGACCCGGAATCTTCGCCGACCGATCGGCGGGTCGCCGAGCTCGAACAACGCGTGCGGCTGTTGCAGGCGAGCGAGCCCCAGCTTCGCGTCGCGATGCGCATGCTGAACGAACCGCCGCTCGTTCGCTTCTGCGTTCCACCGCTGCCCGCCGAGACCGTCGATCCCGTCACTCGGATGATCCTCGCCAAGAATCCGCGAGAGCCTACGGGTGGGTTCATGGTACACGGGCTGCACACCAACAGCCACTATGACGAGGAATATGACGAGTATGCCGCGGCGCTGAGTGCGATCGATGTGCCCAACATCCACCTCGGCGTCGCTCGCCAGTTCTCGCAATACGGCTTCGAGATCACCGTCGAGAATATCGGCGTCCTAACCGCTGAGCATGTCACCGTCGAGCTGCGGTCGGGGAATGCGGTGCTGCACGACATGCCCTACGTCGTCGACGTGTTCGGACCGCCGCCACCGTCGACGGAGCGAGACCTTTTCGCGAACATCCCGCATCTCTCCCGCCAACTCGGCCGAACGGACCGCACGAGCTTCGGCATCGAGGAATCGGAGGATGGCGATGTTCAGGTGGAATATCGTTGCCAGGATTTCCGGCATGGTCGCGTGCAGACACTCACCGCCGTAATCGAGCCGGTCGAGAGCACCGGCGAGGTCGCGCATATCGAGGTCAGGGTGACCGCGGGGAATATGCGGGGCGATGTCGTCGAGCGGCTGATCGTTCCCGTGATTGCTCAGGAGCGGCCGCTCGGTGAACTGATCGACCTCGACAATCTGCAATTCCGCGAAGCGCCGCCGATCCGCGAGCTGCTTTTGCCGCTCCTGCAGGATGAGTATGATCGCGACGAAATCGGGCGGTTTCGCAACGACGGAACCCGGCGAGAATAGCTCGTCGTCGAGTGCTGCATCGTGTGAACGAGACGATCGAAGCCACGATCTAGGTAATTGTTGTCGCAAATATCCTCGTCTGGCGGCCAGCCGATCGGCAGGGATCGAGCGCCAAGGCTCCGGTTGGCCGATAGCGGACGGGCGGTTTTCGGCCCGCCCGCGGCGAAAACGACATTGTCGCGCGAAGCGATCTGACGGGTAGCAGACTATCCGCCAGCCATCTCAAGGAAACGGCAAAATGCGTTCGCGAGCTGCATCTGGCGAGGGTTCCGACACTCTGCCTCGAAGACCGCCGGGCTGGACACCAGATACGATAGACACCTCGCGCGCGAGGTTGCTACGTTCAATCGGTTTAAGCTGTATAGGAACTCCATGCCTCTCGGAGCGTCGGCATGGCTCGACGTCGCAAGAGAGTAGATCGCAACCGGTGCTTCCTGCCCTTGGAATTTGTCCACCGTGCCGACCCGCGCGCCTGGGAGACGCTGCTGGATCTCATAGACCTGTGCATTGTACGGCGTGATGATCAGGATCTCGTTCATCCCAATCGGGTGCACGTTCCCGTCCTTGTCAGTCCACGTGGCACCGGCGTCAACGATCCCCCGTACCAGTTCCGCGACCACGTCCGCCTCTTCGGGCGAGCAGTTGTGATTTCCAATGTGGCTAACTGGAACGTAGCGGAGCCCGCTCCCCGTGGCTGGCCCGCCGTCCACTGCTTGGAGATTGAGTCCCTCACGCGATCGGAGCTTTGATTCGTAGAACAACTCCGAAGTGAACGCGCAAATCGCAGGGTGAAGGCGCCACGTCTCCTCGAGGAAAAGACCCTGGTCGACACCGATAGTCTGGGCGCCGGCAAGAATGTGATCCAAGGCCGACGTGTCGGTTCCTTCCGGATGGCTGCCCTGCATCGGCTGGTCGAGCTGCCGCGGATCTCCCAGCAGAACCACAGCCCGGGCCGCTTGCGACACCGCCAATACGTTGGCGAGAGACATCTGCGCCGCCTCGTCAACAAACAGCACATCGACGCTTTCGAACGCTTCCGGGGAGGACCACAGCCACGCTGTGCCACCGCCGACGCTGCATCCGGCGCCCAGCATTGCTATCAGGTCACCGTTCCTGGCTGCGATCCGAAGCCGGTGCCCATCGGGCTCCTTCTCGCTCGGCTTCTGGACGCATGTAAGGCCGAGAGCCTGTTCGTCTGCGCGCTCGATGATGGCGTCGATCAGATTGCGAACGACTGCATGGCTGTTCGCGACGATTCCTACGCGCTTCTGCCGGCGAACCAGCTCAGCAATCATGCGAGAGCCCGTGTACGTCTTTCCCGCTCCCGGAGGCCCCTGCACAGGCAACACGCCCTCCTCGAGGACGCCAGCGATCCGAAGGGCAGCGTCAAGTGCATCCTCACCGTCAATTTGGAGCGGACCTCCCCCAGCCCAGCGCGGCGGCACTCGCAGCAGCAAATCGCGGGCGGCTTGGTACGCTCCCTCACCCTCGATGCCGTTCGCGACGACCTGCTCGGCGAGCCTTACGAGGGATTCCATCATCGGCTCGGATCCGACGTGATCGTGGAGGAATACCGCCGGCGGATGCACATCTGCGCAAGCCTGCGTCTTCTTGATGTCGACGGTTCGCCCTTCGATGCTGATCGCCTCCACCGATCCAAGGCTATCGCCACCGACCTTCTTCAGCTTCTTGCCGGGCCGCACGTCCGTCTCCTGCGGCGGAAACGCGTACCGATGGATTGGACACTTTGCAGTGCCGCCGACGGTAGCTTGGAGCGTCAGGCCACTGAGGCCCGCCTTCTCCTCGACCAATTCCTCAGCGTCGAGGTCGCGAAGGCGAAAGAACTCCCACCAGTTCGCCTTGTCCTCACGCCTATGGAAATCGAGCATGTTCCCGAGCAGCCAACGTCCCTGCTGCTCAGCCGTGCGCTCTGCTGCATCCGCGGGAACATTTGCCGTCAGCGCTTCGACCAGAGGCGTGATTCTAGCGAGCCACGCCGCAACTTTCTCGCTGGGGGACCCGTCGCCGGGAACCGGACGTTCGATCTGCGCCCCACGCGCGATCGCATCTGCGCGAAGCCGCTCTAGCCAGAGGTGAAGATGACGCGTGGAGAGACAATCGTCGCGGTTATAGCTCTCGACCGTGTCCCGCTCGTCGGCGCTGATATCGGCAAGGGCGTCGAGCTCGAGCGCCGTCTGAAGACGGGTGAGCGCCAAGTTGGCATCCGGCAGGCCCGTCCGGCGCTCGAAGCCGTAGAGCGGCTCCAGTCGCTTGATCGAATAGCTTTCGACGCCCACCCGAATGGCGTGGCGAACCACACCCAGCAGGTCCACCATCAGAAGACCGCGCAAGATGCGATCGAGCTCATCCTCCCTTGTCGCGTATCGGCCCATGAGTCGCTTCAGCGCACCGACCTCGTAAGCACCGTAATGGTAGATATGGAGATCGGGATGCGCCGCCCAACGCTCCATCACGAAGTCGATGAAGGCTTCGAACGCGCGCTTTTCGTCCTCCCGCGTTAGCCCCCAGAGCGCGACGTAGTTGAGCTCACCGTCATCACCGACATGGTAGTAGCCGAGCAGATATTCCTGCCCATGTTCACCGACGAAGCTATCGCCTTCAAAGTCGAGGTAGATATCGGCGATCGAAGGTTCCGGGAGGCGCGCCAGACCGAAGCCGGCCTCGATCGGGAGAGTTTCGAACCGAAGCTCTCCCGCGTCTCGAGTTTCCACCTGGAGGCGGGCTTGCTCTCGCACTCGTTCGAATGCTTGCCAGGAGCCGCGTTGCGGCTGCCAGGGCATTGGCAGGGGCATCTCGGCCAAGGCAGCAACGGTCCGTATTTCGTGTTGGTTCAGCTCGGCGATCTGGAGCGAAGAGATCCCTGCGACCAGAGACAGGTGATCGTCCGCTCTTCGCCGAGCATCGCACTCCGCCCTCCAGGAGCAGATGTCACAATGCGCGGTCGGATGCGGGTATGTGGATGGAGCGGGCAGCGTGGCGATCGTCGTCGCCAGACCGTCCTTCACCCGACGATAGTAGGCCGCGAATTCCGCCACTCGATAGGATTGCGGCACGAAGTCGGTCCACGGCGCGACCACATGCATGTGGTCGGGCGTCCTGCCCTGCATCTGCGCGAGCAGCTCCGAGTAAAGGCATAGCTGCAGGATAGTGTTCGCCTTCGTGTCGCGCGAGAGCTTCGTATCGTAGATCTCGTACGACCAATGCCCGAGGCCGCTCGGCATTTCGACGCGGCGCAACACGTCGGCGCGGCCGATCCAATCACCGTCACGGAGTGCGGCCTGTACGATCACGTCCGCGCCATCTTTCATCGCGGCGAGCGTTCTCTCGACGGCGCCATCGTCGACGTCGACACCATCGATCAGAGCTATGCGTAAGGCCTGGTCCGCGAGCACCTGAATGAACTCGCGCTCGTGCCGTATACCGCGTTCCCAGAGGGCTTCCAGCGAGGGATCCCACGGCTTGGGCCGCTTCGCACCCCCTCTGGCCACCTGCAGTTCGAGTTGCGTCAAATGCGAACAGTTCACGTGACCCGTCAGGTCATGCGAACTCAAGCGGATGCTGTCACCGAACAGCTTCATATGTTGATTCCCCTCGTCGCGAGGTTGCCGCATTAAGAGGGGTCTTGGTTAGGCTGATGATGATCACACCGCTCCAAAATCGTGAACGCGCAGGCGCCTCAAGCGTGAGGCCGCGAGCAGTTCAATAGCAACTGTCGAAATCTCCGCAATCAACCGAACCAATTAGAGTTTGGCATTCACAGTTATTTTCCGTGACGGTATACGCCCGAGACGGGAGGAGCGAAGATGTTTGATGCTGATAAGTCGTTAGACGACAACCTCGCCGCATTTCGCGCGGAATGCGAGAAGCTGGATGCCGACTGCGCCAAAATCCTTTTCGATAACATCGACGTCTTGAAGCTGAAGGGCGCCGACCGTGACGCTCGCAGCGCTTTCAATGCCAAAGTGAAAGCGGCCTTGGAAGCACTCCCCGATCCGGCGACCAAAGCATGACCCGTCATTTCCTCCGCTCCATTTCCGTCGAGGGGTTTCGGGGCATAAACAACAGCGGCGACCCGCTGGTGTTGAAGTTCAAGCCCGGTTGCGTGAACTCGGTTCATGCTCAGAATGGCGTCGGCAAAACCTCAATTTTCGAAGCGCTGCAATTTGCCATCCGTGGCGAAATTCCGCGACTGCAAGATCTCCAAGAGGCGGAGCAAGGCGACACCTACATCGTCAATAAATTTCATCCCGGCAAAATCGCTACGATTGAACTGACCTTCGCACCCGACGATGGTGGACCCGATGTCGTGATCTTGGTGCAGCGAACCGCTGCCGGGGCACGCACCGTCAGTTCGCCATCAGGCCATGCCAACCCTGAAACATTCCTGCGTTCGCTCAACGAAGACTTCGTGTTGGTGGACTATCACACCTTCGCCGGTTTCATCGACGCCACGGCCCTAAACCGGGGCCGATCCTTCGCCGCATTGATCGGCCTGAACAGTTATTCGACACTGCGCCAGGCACTTGAGGGTGCCGACAATACTCGCACCATCAATTCCGACTTGGGTATCACCGTCCTCGAAACGAAGATTGCGGCGGAACGCGGCAAGGCCAATGACGCAAAGGTCAAGGTGATAGAAGCTTACCGCGATTTGACGACGCAGGAGATCACGCAGCTCACTGATCGCGCCGAGCTTGAGGCGGCGGTTACTAACATCCTAGCGGGTATCGGCACGCTCCAATCTGTCATGGCCAGTAAGACGGTTGCAGATTTTGACCACAAAGCCGCCGTGGCGGCAATCGAAGCGGAAGAAGACAGCGTTAATCGCCGCAAGCTTGCGAAGATGCGGGAGGATCGAGACGCAATTCGAGCCTTGTCCTTCTCTGCCGATCACGTCTCGCAGATCAACGTGCTGCTAGCAGCGGCGAAAGAGCGCGATGAAGCGGTCGAGAAGGTTGGCAGCGCGGAAATCCGTGAACTCTTAAAGAAGGCCGCATCTGTCATGGGGACGGCGGCATGGCCGACAGACCAGACCTGTCCTGTTTGCGAACTGCCCCAATCTCAGCCGCTGAAGGCTAGGTTGGAAGAAAAAATCGCGCTGTACGATACGGCCAAAGATTTGGACGCCGCGCTGTGCACGTTATGCAATGAGTGCCCTGCGATCGACCTGCTTGCTAACCTCGAAACGGCCGTGCCGCTGGCGATTCCAGCTAGTGCCCAGATTGCCCCGGGTCTTGTGCGCGCTGCAAAAAAAGGGTCGGTTTCGACCGCGGACCTGATCGGCCTTCATAAGCGACTAGAGGAATTGATTGCAGCTCGTGACAACAAGGTCGCGGACTTTGAGGCCGAGATAAAGAAGCTCGAAGACACTCTTCCGCCGTCGGTGGTTGCGTCATCGCGAGCCGTGGAGAACGCAAAGAAATTCAGGGACGAGTTTGCCAACTACGCCAAGGCCCTAGCGACCGTCGAAAGCGACATGCGCAAGCTCGCGAAGCTGCAACGCTGGCGAACATTCATTCATCAAGCGGCAGAGGTGTTCTCGAACGCAGAGACCGCGCTGTCTAATAACCGCCTGAAGGAAATCGAAGGGTCATACAAAGCGCTATTCCCGCTTCTAATGCGCGGTGCTCCCGATCTGAAGCCGCAGCTCTCACGCGCCGCTAACAGCCAGAACATCGATTTACGCCTGTCCGATTTTTACGGTGAGTCAAATATCAGTGCGCGCGCGGTTTTATCCGAAAGTTACCGCAACGCCGTCGCAGCCTCGATCTTCCTGTCCGCCGCCACGAAAAACTCCCGGCCTCCCAGGTTTATGGTGCTGGACGACATCACGTCGAGCTTCGATGGCGGACACCAGTTTTTCTTGATGGACGCGCTTTTGACAAAGCTGCGCTACGGGGTCGCCGCCGAGGGCATTCAATTCATTATCTTAAGTCACGACAGCGCTCTCGAAAAATACTTCGATAAGCTCGGTAATACGCCTGAGTGGCACCATCAAAAGCTCCAGGGACTTCCGCCCAAGGGGAACATCCTATCTAGTGCTCAAGGAGCCGATCGGCTCAAAAAGCAAGCCTCAGATTTGCTCAATATCGGCAACGTCGATTTGGGCGGTCCGTTGGTGCGGCAGTACATGGAGTATAAACTGGGTTACATAATCTCGAAACTACAGATCCCGGTGCCTCCCGACTACGCGACAAGGCCGGACAAGCGAACGCTCTCCACCTATCTTGACGCAATCACTAACGCCGTGTCGCTCTACGATAAGGCGGGAACTTGCGTCATGGATGCGGCGCAGATTGCATCGGTGGGTCAGACCGCCGTCGCCTCGCTCATGAGCAATATGGTCTCGCACTACGAAACTGGCGCGGGCCAACCCTTGAACGCTTATACAATGCTCGGCGTCGTCAGTGAAATAGACGCTTACGTCGAAAACTTTCGTCGTACTGATCCGAACAATCCAGGGCAGCGGATTTTCTACAAGGCATTGAACAAGGCCTAAGGTCACGCCGCCGTAGTTCTGAACTTTGTGGCCTGAGCCTTGTGCCAAGGGCAGTCCGCTTTTGCGCGATGTCGCGCTCCCGATGAACGACCGAGATTGGCGCAAAGCCGACATCTAAAAAGCTGCGTCTCGACTTCCGTCGTGCCTGCCCGCTTCGTGCGCGCCATGTCGACCCAAGATCCTAGAGACCCACTCGCCGCAACCACCACGCTTGTGCTCGCCGCCTCACTTCTGATGGAGGACACTAGCGCCGAACTCATCCCGACTGCTGAACCAACGGCAGAGCAGCTCACCGAAAAGGTCCAGCTCCTCGCGGACACCGCGGATCAACTGCAGGCCTTGGCTCGCGCTGCTCAGGCGGCATTGAAACAGCTTCCGCAATAAAGACGCCCAGCGGCTGCACATTCCATTCGACTTCGTCCGCGTTGCAAGCATTGGTGCTGTCACTGGATCGCGGCCGACAAAGTCGATCGCTGCCCCGGCGCCGCAGTGCGCGCGGGGCTTGGGGTGGTGAGGCGGCATCGAGCCGACTCGCCAAACCAGGAGAAACGCCATGACTACCGAAGCACCCGCAAAAACCCGCCGCCCGCGCCGGGTGGCACGCGAGCCGGAAACGCAATTGCCTGTACCTAAGAGCAGCGCGAAGCCCGAGGTGAAAGACGCGAGCAAGATCTCGATCGTGATCGACCTGCTCAAGCGCGAGGAGGGCGCAGCCCTCGACGAGATGGTGCAGGCGACCAGCTGGCTGCCGCACACGACGCGTGCCGCGCTGACTGGCCTCAAGAAGAAGGGCCACACCATCGAGAAGAGCAAGCGCGACAATGTCACCTGCTACCGCATCGTCGCGGGGGACTGAGGATGGGCAACCTCGACGATCGGCTCGCCGAGCTGGAAACCATGTCGAAGGCTGACCTCGGCGACCGGTGGGCTAAGCTCACCGGTCGCCCCGTTCCAAGGGTCAGCGAGGCGATGCTGCGACTGGCCCTCGCCTACCAGGTGCAAGCCAACGCGCTCGGCGGCCTCTCGCGTAAGACGAGGCAGCGCATGGATCAGGTCGCGGGCGCGAGGACGCAGACCACGGACGTGCGGCCGGGGATGCGCCTCGTTCGCGAGTTCGGTGGCAAGGTCCACATGGTCACTGTCGGCGATGAAGGCCAGATCACCTGGAACGACCGCGAGTGGCGCTCGCTCAGCGAGGTCGCCCGGGCGATCACCGGCACCCGCTGGTCAGGTCCTGCCTTCTTTGGCCTGAAGGAAAAGAGGAAAGCGGCATGAACAAGGTTCGCTGTGCGATCTACACCCGCAAGTCGAGCGAGGAGGGCCTCGAGCAGGACTTCAACTCGCTCCACGCCCAGCGCGAGGCCTGCGCTGCCTATATCCTAAGCCAGGCCAGCGAAGGCTGGTCGCTGCTGCCCGACGAGTACGACGACGGCGGCCTCTCGGGCGGTACGCTCGAGCGCCCTGCCCTGCAGCGGCTGCTGGCAGACGTCGAAGCCGGCAAGATCGACATTGTCGTGGTCTACAAGGTCGACCGGCTGACGCGATCGCTGCTGGATTTCTCCAGGCTCGTCGAGACCTTCGACAAGGCCGGCACCAGCTTCGTCTCGGTGACCCAGTCGTTCAACACTACCACCAGCATGGGGCGGCTGACCCTCAACATGCTGTTGAGCTTCGCGCAGTTCGAGCGCGAGGTCACGGCGGAGCGCATCCGCGACAAGATCGCCGCCTCGAAGGCCAAGGGCATGTGGATGGGCGGCAACCCGCCGCTCGGTTACCGGCCCAATGGCCGAAGCCTCGCCATTGTCGAAGAGCATGCCCAAATCATCGGCGATCTCTTCCGCCGCTACCGCGAGATCGGCAACGTGCGGCTGCTCAAGGAACAGCTCGATGACGAGGGCGTAACCAGCCCCGAGCGATCGACCTCGACCGGACGTAGGATTGGCGGCGGGCCCTTTAGCCGCGGGCAGATCTACCGGCTGCTCTCCAACCCGATCTACATCGGAGAAATCCATCACAAGGGGAACGTGTTCGCGGGCCAGCACGAGGCCATCATCGAGCGGCAATTATGGGCCGAAGTGCAGGCCCAGTTAGCTGATCATCGCCAGGGGCAGCAACGCGCTGCCACGGTCAAGTCCTCGAGCCTGTTTGCGGGGCGAATCATGGACAGCGACGGCCATCCGCTCGTTGCCACCCACGCTTGCAGAGGAGAAGTGCGCTACCGCTACTACGTCAGCAAGGCTTTACAGCACGACCCGGGTCGAAACCCATGCGGACTGCGTATCCCGGCCATGGAACTGGAGAAGGTGATATGCGAGCACCTGGCCGGCGAGGTGAGAAGGCCGCTGAACCTCATCGCCGCGGCCGGATTGCAGCCTTCGCCGGAAGAGATGGCCAAGGTCGCCCATGATGCTGCCCGGCTTGCCGAGCGCCTCGCAAAGCGCGATCGCATGGTCGTCCGGCAGCTTGTCGAGCTAGTCCGGATTGGCGGCGACACCGTCACCGTGGAGATCAACACGGGCACGCTTGCCGCGGTACTGCACATCGAGGGGTCGACAGATGCGGCTGGTCAATTTTCCACGGTCATCCCGGCAAGCCTGAGACGAAGCGGAAGCGGGTTGCGGCTTGTACAGGACGACGGCCGCAGGGCCGGTTCAGCCGAACCGCAGGAGCACCTCATCCGACTGTTCCATCGGGCACGAAGCTGGTGGGACGAAATGAACCGCGAGGCGATGACCGTCGCCGACCTTGCCCGCAAGCAAGGCGTCACCCGCTCCTATGCTTCGAGGCTCATCCGGCTCAACTTCCTCGCGCCCGAGATCGTCGAGGGAATTGTCTCCGGAACGCAGCCGGCGAGCCTCGATGCCAAGACACTGCTCAACCTCCCCGACCTGCCACTGGACTGGACGGCGCAAAATGCACTCCTCCACCTCGGTTAGTTGGCGGTAGTCAGCCAATGAGCAAGCGGCGCTGAGGCGCCGCTTGTCGTTCGAAGTACCAGCTCAGCTCGAAATGGAAGTGGGTACCTGCGAAAATGGCCGCGGAGAAAAAGGCGCCGAATCTCCCGCGTCAGCGCGCCCGAGCTGCTCTCCGGCAGACCCTGTGGAGGGCCAAATCTCGCGGAACTGCGCGGTTTCGCGCTAGCCAGACAATCGTTCTATGACAGTTACTTATAGCTGGCGGAGCGAGAATGATTCGAACTCGCGATCTCCATCAACTTTAAGTCTTTGAAATCTCGTGATAAAATTGGCGAGAAATCCCCCAAATCAGCCGCGAGAGACCGTTTCGCACCGGCTCGCGCAGGGCGTTGAGTAGGGAACCGTGGTCCGGCTCGAAGGTCAGCTGCGGCTCACGCCCGCGGCAGACACCCGCGCTCGTTTTCCCTTCGGCGAGAGGTAAGCTGAGTTCGTCGAATGGGCGGCCAGCGCGTCCGGCCCGCTGGGTCGCCTTCACGGCGAAGGCTGGGGAGGAACTCGTATGGCAGCCATCGCAATCCGCAGAACCCAACGCTGTGCGATCTACACTCGCAAGAGCACCGAGGACCAGTGGGACCGGGAATTCAATTCCATCGAAAGCCAGCGGGACATCTGCTCGGCGTACATCACCTGTCAGCAACACAAGCTGTGGGCGCCCCTGCCCGAGAGCTATGACGATTCCGGCTACTCGGGTGCGAACCTCTACCGGCCGGCACTCCAGCGCCTGCTGCGAGACGTCGAGCACGGCGAGATCGATGTCGTGGTCATCTACAAGATCGACCGCCTGACCCGCAGCCTCGGCGACTTCATCCGGCTGGTCCAGGTGCTCGACCACAGCCAGGTGAAGTTCGTGTCGGTCACCCAGGCATTCGACACCTCCGACAGCATGGGACGCCTCGTGCTCAACATCCTGCTGACCTTCGCCCAGTTCGAGCGCGAGCTGATCGCCGATCGCATCCGCGACAAGGTCGCCGCCATCAAGCGCCGCGGCATGATCAATGGAGGCAGGGCGCCCTACGGCTACGACATCGTCTACCACCGGTTGGCGATCAATCGCACCGAAGCCGAACAGGTGCGTGCGATCTTTCGCCGATACCTTGAGCTTGGCACATGCAGTGCGCTGTCGCGCCAGCTGAAGGCAGAGGGATTGCGGGCCAAGGTCTTTACGAATCGTGCCGGTGTCGTACTGGGCGGCGGACCGGCGAACAACGGCATGATCTACCACATCCTCAAGAACCCGGTTTATGTCGGCCGCGTACCCCACAACGGGGACAGCTACCCCGGCGAACACGAAGCGATCATCGACGTGGAAACGTGGGAAGCGGCCCAGGCTCTGATCGCCCATCGGCGCAAGTTTGGTCGCGACCGTCAGCCCCGCAATTTCCTCAAAGGGCTGCTTCGAGATTCCTGCGGGCGCCGGATGATCAGCACGCTCTCCGGGAAGAAGAGGCTTCGCTATTACCAGTCGGCGCGGCCAGTCGGGAACACCACCAGGCGCTTTCGGATGAGGGCGGAGCACCTCGAGGACCTGGTGCTCACGGTCGTGAAGGCAACGCTCGAAGATCGCGAAACCACCCGCTTGGCGCTTCGCGATATTGGCCTGCGCGGTGAAGAGCTAGACCGGTTGCCGAACGGCGGACCGGCCGCTGCCGCGAAGCTGGAAGACGGCAATTTCGAACGGCTGAGGGAGATACTTCGCTCGCTCGTCGTCGAAGGTGAAATCTCGCAGCACCGTCTCCTGCTGGTCTTTCGATCGACCGAGGTCGCGCGCCTGCTGGGCTGGGACGGGGTCGGACTGTTCGAGGGCGAACGCGAAGCCTGGACCGGAAACGAGCCGACCTTCATGGTCACGCGGCCGCTCGATGAAGTGCGGTTCAATCGCCTGATCGAGATGCCGGTCGAGCCGATTGCCATGGAGCAGCGGCGCACTCCCCGGCCGGAACTTGTCAGGCTGATCCAGACCGCGCGAGCAGCGCAGGCGGCGGTCGACGGTGAACGCGACGTCGACATCAAGCTCATGGCTCGTCGGTTCAGATGTTCGCCGCAACGCTTTTGCCGCGTCCTTCGGCTCAACTACCTCGCGCCTGACATCGTGGCCACCATCCTGGCGGGCGCACAGCCGGAAGAACTGACCTGTGGCAGCCTGTTGCACGGGGCACTCCCACTCGACTGGGACTTGCAAAGGAGGAAGTTCGGCTTTCCTCGACGCGGCGCCGATAGTCGTCCGCAACCCGAAGCCTCGCGAATGGGGCAACCTTCGTGAACGAGTCCCGGTGAACAAACTTCAAATACGATCAAATACATTCGATTTTCGAGTGGGTACCTCGAAGTTTGCGTCCAGAGAAAGAAGGGCGAAATGGCCTAAATCCAACAATCAATTATAGTCTCTGACAGACCCTTTGTTATACAAAATCCCGCAGAACTGCGCCATTCAGGGCACCTATTCCAAGCAGTTCTCTAAGTACAAAGAATAGATGGCGGAGCGGGTGGGATTCGAACCCACGATACGCTTGTGACGTATACACACTTTCCAGGCGTGCGCCTTCGACCACTCGGCCACCGCTCCGCGTTCCCGTCTGCGCTACCGCCTTCACTGCTTGAG
>Ga0207705_10000213_pt1 | contig 58174 bp, 58 predicted proteins | sample KBSC13metaG_FD_184314 | JGI IMG/M metagenome (GOLD analysis project Ga0207705, IMG submission 184314) | Corn rhizosphere microbial communities from Kellogg Biological Station, Michigan, USA - KBS C1-3 metaG (SPAdes) (version 2) | ecosystem: Host-associated > Plants > Roots > Rhizosphere > Soil ... | reverse complement strand
ACCACCGCAGGCGCCGACAACGCGCCCTGGGCCGCCTCACCCCGATCGAGTACGAAACAGTAAACTGGGCCGCTCACGCAGCCTGACAACCCCACCAAAACGAGTCAACCAAAGCTGCAGCAGTCCCTCCAGTTGTGCGAACGATTGTATGCGCCGCCTGAAATCCCTTTTACTGACCTACCGACGGGAGGTAGAGGAATTCCTGCCGACCCGAGAGATTATCCCCTCCTTCCCAAAGAAGCACTTATCCTTCCGAACAAGCACGAGCCACGAGTCCGATTCGCCAATTCAATTCAAGTCCTTCTACGTGTTCTAGTGGGGCGCACCGTCATGGCCACGAAAGTGACGTCTCCCGATGAGTTCACCTCACCGGAGCAACCCGTTGCAGCCGGGTTTGAAAAGCTTCGTCTGGGTCAAGAGAAACTCGCCAAGCTCCATGCCCGCCTTGCTGAGCTTCGCAAGGAGGTGCTCGATAAGGGAGAAACCCTGCCTCCCGAATTGCGTGAAGACCTTCCTGCTTCGACGGATGAGGTGATGAGCGATCGACAACTGCGAATTTACATGCAATTGGGACACTACTCGAATGAGGTAATTCGGCGGTCCAAGCTGGCGTCCGACTTCCTGAACCAAGAGAACTCCGATGACCCTGATTCGGTGCACGGCGCTGATCAGTAAGCCAGCAAACCAGGCCTCTTGGCTCGCCTAAGACATAGTCCGTTCCTTTTCTACTACGGTGCGGATGCTCAGCCGAGTCGGGCGCGCATCCAGACCAGCGGATTCACCGGAGTACTCCCGAGGTGGATCTCGAAGTGCAGGTGAGCGCCGGTGCTCGCACCCGTGTTACCGACGAGTCCAATGACCTGACCGACGGACACGACATCCCCGACCTTCAGGTGCATCGACCCGCGCTGCATGTGGCCGTAGACGCTCGTGACCGACTTACCGTCGATGAGGTGCTGGATCTGCACGTGCACCCCGAGGGCGCTGTAGCCCGGGTTGTTCGTCTCGGTCACGACGCCAGCGGCGATCGCGTGCACGGGGGCGCCGTATCCAGCGTCGAAATCGACACCCTCGTGATAACTCGAGCATCCGGCACACGGCGCGACGCGCGGACCGAAGCCGTCCGCGATCCTGCTCCCCGGGTTCACCGGCCAGCGCAGCGGCGCCGATACGGTGACGGCGTAGTCGTCGTGTCCGCTCTCGGGATGCTCGGCCAGGGCCGAGACGGTCACGCTTTGAAGCGACGGTGACGACGCCGGCGCGATCGGGTCCTGGGCGTAGGCGGGAAGCACGTGCCCGGTGCCGAGGAGCAGCCCAAACAGGGCGGAAGCAATCGTGGCGTTCCGTCTGAAGGCGCGCAGGGCGTGCGAAAGCACGCGTGTGTCGGCTGGTGGCACGAGTCGGAGTCTCCGGGGTCTGTCACGCGCGAATCGAGCGCGCGGAAAATAATCGAATGCACATCATCGAGCAGTGGTGGCACCCCGACCGTGGCGGAGCACTGAGCACGATCAACGGCCCAGCCGGCGGGTCGAACACACCGGGGACGCAGCTATCGCCTTGTTTCTCTCCGTCGAGAAGACCACATAAAGCTCCGTGTTAGCTGAGTGTGCCGCTCAGTCGAGCAGGGCGACGAGCTTGCCGACGGTGTTCCAGTTGCGCGCGGTCACCGGCTCGGGGAACTGCTTCCAGAATGATTTCGGCACCTTCGTCTGCAGGCTGCCCTCCGGAAACCACTGATAGATCGCACCATCGCCGATCCGCAGGATCTCCGGGGCCAGGGCGGCGGCATCCGGCTCTTCGAGCGTGACGGGAGAGAGCGCGGCGGGTGCGGAGAGAAAGGTCACGAACAGCTTCGACCCGTCCGTCGCGACGCCCGTGAGCGGATTCGCCTCCGCGATGGCGATGAAGCGATCGCGATCAAAGACCAGCACGCTCGAGCGCACCCCCGTGGCCGATAGCACGGCAGCCTCGATGACGGATGCCGTGTCGGCTGGCAGCGCAGCATCCGCCTCGAACACCACGTTTCCGCTGCGCAGCAGGGTCTTCACCCCGGTGAAACCCAGCTCGCCGAACACCGCGGCGAGCTCGGCCATCGGCACGGACTTCGCCGTGCCCACGTTGATCCCGCGCAGAAGGGCAACATATTTCATCCCTCGACGTTAGCTTTCCCGAGAATTTCCTGCACGCGGGAATACCGCAGATTTCTATGCGCTTGCATACACCATGACAAATCTCATAGACATTCACCCTGACTACCAGGTCGGCACCTGGACCCTCGACCCCGCTCACTCCGAGGTCTCCTTCACCGTCAAGCACATGAAGATCAGCAAGGTGCGCGGCAAGTTCGAGAAGTTCGAGACGACCATCGTGACCGCGGAGGACCCCAAGGACTCCACCATCGAGGCCATCATCGATGTCGCCTCGGTCAACACCGGCCAGGAGGCCCGCGACAACCACCTCCGCACGAGTGACTTCTTCCTCGTGGAGGAGCACCCGCAGCTCATCTTCCGCTCCAGCGCGATCGACGTGGACGGCGACGACTTCACCGTCGACGGCGACCTCACGCTGCGCGGCGTCACCCAGCCGGTCACCCTCAAGGGTGAGTTCGGCGGCACGGTGACCGACGGCTACGGCCAGGTCAAGGCCGGGGCGACCGCATCCACGAAGATCAACCGTCACGACTTCGGCGTGAGCTGGAACGCCGCGCTCGAGGCCGGCGGCTTCACCCTCGGTGACGACGTGACCATCAATCTCGACCTTCAGGTCGTGTTGCAGAAGTAACCAGTTGGCATACGGGCGGGTCCGCGGTCGTCGCGGGCCCGCCTTTTAGTCGTCAGCGGTGCTGCTCAGACTCGTGCTCGGCATGTGCGAGCGGCTCCAATTGGAACGTCGAGTGTGCCACATCGAAATGCTCACTCAGGCACTCGCTCAGCGAGTCGAGCAGTTTGTCGGTTCTACACTCACTGAACACCGCGTCCTCGACAACAATGTGGGCCGAGAAGACGTTGGAACCCGGCGTGATCGACCAGACGTGCACGTCGTGCACGGAGATGACCCCCTCCTTGCTGAGCACGTGCGAGCGAATGAGCGAGACATCCGTTCCCTTCGGCGTGCCCTGGCTGAGCACCCGCAGCACGTCCCGCAGGAGGGCGAGTGCGCGAGGGAGAATGAGCGCCGCGATCGCGAGCGAGGCGATGGCATCCGCTCGTTCGAAGCCGGTGAACAGGATGACCACGGCCGCAACAGCGACGGCGATCGACCCGAAGAGGTCGCCCAGCACCTCGAGGTAGGCGCCCCGCAGGTTGATCGAATCCTTCGCGCCCGCGCCAAGCACGCGCAGCGCCGCCACGTTGGCGATCCCGCCGATGATGGCGATGCCGAGCATGAGGCCGCCCTGCACCTCGGCGCCCGGTTCGATGAGTCGTTGCACGGCTTCGACGACGATCGCCACCACGACGACAAGCAGGATCGCGCCGTTGATCATCGCGCCCAGCACCTCCGCACGGCGGTTGCCGAAGGTGCGGCGGTCGGTGGCGGGCCTCGCGGCGATGATCGTGGCCGTCAGCGCGACGAACAATCCGGTGAGGTCGGAGAGCATGTGTCCCGCGTCCGCGAACAGGGCGAGCGAGCCGGAGAGCAGGGCGCCGATCACCTCGACCACGAGCACGCTGCCGACGATCGCGATGGCGACGCCGAGTCTCCGGCGATTCGCCAGGCTCGCGCCGTGATCGTGCCCGTGTGTGCTCATTGTTCTCGCCTCACCTCCAACTCTAGGAAGGGCGAGGCCCTGCGGCCAGCATTCCGCGCAGATGGTAATGACAGCCATTCTCAGCGCCGTGCAGAACCGCCCTGCGCGTAATCTTCAGAACGGTGGAATCATTTGGATCGTCAGCCGATTCTCTTCACCAGACTGAACGGAGAAGCATGGTGCACACGGACGACGGATACAACTGGCTGGCACTGCAGAAGCAGGCCCACCGCGAGTTCGGACGCGCCGTCGCCGCCATCACCGACTGGGACGCGCCGACGCCTGACGTCGAGTGGAACGTGCACGATCTCGTGCTCCACGTCGTGCAGGAACAGCAGTGGGTTCCCCAGCTGCTCTCCGGCCTCACCATTCCGCAGGCCAAGCGACAGATCGCTCATCTCGGCAGCGACCTCAGAGCCGAGTGGCGGCTGTACTCGCTTGCCGCGACCGCCGCCTGGGATGAGGCGAAGCCGGACGCGCTCGTGACCCTCTCATACGACACGGTCACCGTCGAGGACTATCTGCGCGAACAGACGAGCGACGTCGCGATCCACGCCTGGGATCTCGCCCGCGCGACGGGCGCGGATGAGAGGCTCGACCCGACGCTCGTTGAGGCGGTCTGGACCGTGTTCGAACCGCAGCGAGAGACCCTTGTCGCGAGCGGCCTCTACGCACCTCCGGTCACGCTTGCGGATGACGCCCCGCTGCAGTCGAGACTGCTCGCGATCACCGGTCGCGACGACCGGCGGTAGCGCGCTATTCGACCAACGCAGGAAGCACGAGGCTCACGCCGAGCACGATCATCGTGACGGAGATCACCCCGTCGAGGATGCGCCAGGCAAGCGGCCTGGCGAACACCCCGGAGAGCAGCCGTGCTCCGTAACCCAGGCCGGCAAACCAGATGACGCTGCCGAGGGCCGCGCCCACACCGAACCACCAGCGGCCGACATCCCCGTGGGTGTTGGCGACGGAACCGAGCAGCAGCACGGTGTCGAGGTAGACGTGCGGGTTGAGCCAGGTGAGCGCGAGCGTCGTGAGCACGACGCTGCGGAGCGTGGAGCCGTTCGCGCCCTCCTCGACCTCGAGGCGGCCGCCGAGGAACGCGCGCCGCGCAGCGAGGAGGCCGTAGCAGACGAGAAACGCGGCTCCGAGCCAGCGCACAACGGCGAGTCCGACCGAGAAGCGCGCGATCACGAGGCCGACCCCGCTGATCCCGAGGAAGATCAGCACGAGATCCGACAGGGTGCAGATCGCCACGACGGCGAAAACGTGCTTCGCGCGGATGCCCTGCCGCAGCACGAAGGCGTTCTGCGCGCCGATCGCGATGATGAGCGACAGCCCCAGGCCGAGGCCTGCAACCAGGGGAAGCAGCACGACGGAGGGGATGATCACAACTCGACGCTACGGCCTGAGGCCCACTTAGCCCAACTAATGTTTCTGCAGCTGCATTAGCATCGCTAATCATGGATCTTCAATTCGACCAGCTCCGCGCCTTCGTTGCCGTCATCGACCAGGGTTCGTTCGAGGCCGCCGCGCGCGAACTGCGGATCACCCCGTCCGCCGTCAGCCAGCGAATCAAGGCGCTCGAGACCGGCGTCGGACGCATCCTCGTGCAGCGCCAGAAGCCCGCGAGCGCAACGGAGTCCGGCGAAGCCGTGCTGCGGCTGGCCAGGCAGCTCGCCCTGCTCGAGAACGACACCATCGCGGCGCTCGACGCGAGTGGTGCGCGCGAGGCCACGAGCATCCCCATCGTCATCAACGCCGATTCGCTCGCCGTCTGGGCCCTTCCCGCCCTCGCGGAGGTGTTCGCGAGCCACGGCGTCTCGTTCACCGTGTACCGAGAGGACCAGGATCATTCCACGGAGCTGCTGCGGCGCGGCACCGTGATGGCAGCCATCACCTCGGTCTCGACGCCGGTGCAGGGTTGTCTGGTGCGCCCGCTCGGACGGATGCGCTACCGACCGATGGCGACTCCGGAATTCGTGAAGCGCTGGTTTCCGGATGGCGCAACGGCCGAGAGTCTCGCCGCAGCCCCGGTCGTGCTGTTCGATCGCAAGGACGAGCTGCAGGACAGCTATCTGCGCAGCCGCGGCTCCGCGCTGAACCCGCCGCGCAGCTACATTCCGGCATCCGCCGAATACGCACGGGCGGTCGAGCTGGGGCTCGGCTGGGGGATGCTCCCCGGCGCGCAGAGCGAGCAGCAGGAGTCGGCGGGCACGCTCGTCGCCTTCGACCCCGACGGCTCCATCGACGTGCCGCTGTACTGGCAGCAGTGGAAGCTCCACTCCCCCCTGCTCGCGGCCGTGGCCGATGCGGTGTCTCGTGCGGCGGCGCGACACCTCGGCTAATGCCACCTCACCGAGCGTCAGGGGCACACGCTACGGTGAGCCGATGGGTGCGAACAACGAGAAGGAAATCCTCCACTTCGAGACTCCCGCCGAATGGGAGCGGTGGCTGGCCGAGCACTTCGCGCGCACGGAGGGCGTGCGCCTGAAGCTCCGCCGCAAGAATGGCAGCCTCCCCGGTGTGAGTTACGCGGAGGCGCTCGATGTCGCCCTCTGCTACGGATGGATCGACGGCCAGGTCGGTGCACTGGACGACGACTTCCACCTGCAGGTGTTCAGCCCGAGACGTGCCCGCAGCATGTGGTCGCAGAACAACCGCGACCACGTCGCCCGTCTCATCGCCGAGGGGCGGATGCAGCCATCCGGCCGGGCGGCCGTCGAGGCCGCGAAGGCGGACGGCCGCTGGGATGCCGCCTATCGCCAGAGCGACAAGACCGTGCCGGACGACCTGCAGGCAGCGCTCGACGCGAGCCCGAAGGCCGCGGCCTTCTTCCTCCAGCTGACCGGTCAGAATCGCTTCGCCATCCTGTTCCGCATCGGGAACGTGAAGCGCGAGGAGACCCGGGCGAGAAAGATCACCGAGTACGTTGCCATGCTCGAGCGCGGCGAGACGATGTACCCCCAGAAGAGTCGGGGAAACTCCTGAGAGCTTGCTGATGACCCCCATACGGGGGTCACGCCAACCTAGGCTGAAATGGCCGACCGTGAGGTGAGCATCGAACACTCGAAGGAGAAATCGCATGAAGGCAGACAAGAAGCTATCCGACAACCTGCAGGCCGTGCTCGTTGACCTGATCGAACTGGCCATCCAGGGCAAGCAGGCGCACTGGAACGTCGTGGGCACGAACTTCCGTGACATGCACCTTCAGCTCGACGAGATCATCGCCGCCACCAGACTCGCCTCCGACGAGGTCGCCGAGCGGATGCGCGCGCTTCACGCACTGCCAGATGGCCGCTCCGAGGTCGTGACCAAGACCACCACCCTGCCCAAGCTCCCGCCGGACCAGGTGGCCACCTCGGACGTCGTCGACCTGATCACCGAGCGGCTGGATGCGGCCGCGGCCACCTGCCGTCGGGTGCACGATGAGGTGGATGTGGCAGACCCGACGAGTGCGGACATCCTGCACACCATCATCCAGATGCTCGAGCAGTACTCCTGGATGGTCCGCGCCGAGAACCAGAAACCGCGCAAGCGCGCCAGCTGACGCACCACGAAACGTCGCGACACAAAACGTAGAGTGGGCGGGTGAGCATAGAAACTCCCCGCCCCTGGCTTTCCCACTACGCACCGGGCGTTCCCCACGACATCGACCTGCCGAAAGACTCGCTCTACGACCTGCTCGAGACCTCGGTCGCGGCGTACGGAAACCAGGTCGCGCTCGAGTTCTTCGGTGCGACCACGAGCTACCGGGAACTGGGCGAGCAGGTCGCCAGGGCCGCTGAGGGACTGCGCGCGCTGGGGGTGAAGAAGGGCGACCCCGTTGCTATCGTGCTGCCGAACGCGCCGCAGCACATCGTCGCGTTCTACGCCGTGCTGCGTCTCGGCGCGATCGTGGTCGAGCACAATCCGCTCTACACGCCGCGGGAGCTGCGGCACCAGTTCGAAGATCACGGCGCGAAGGTCGTGATCGCCTGGAGCAAGGTCGTCGAGACGATCCAGGCGTTCCCGGCGGATGTCGCGGTCGACACGATCGTGTCCGTCGACATCACGAGGTCGATGCCGCTTCTCACCCGCGCAGCGCTGCGCCTGCCGATCGCCAAGGCGCGAGAGTCCCGCGCCGCCCTCACGACCCGGGTGCGCGGCACCGTTCGATGGAGCGCACTGCTGAAGAGCGAACCGATCGCGGCGGATGTCGAACGTCCGACCCCAGACGACGTCGCAGTCATCCAGTACACGAGCGGAACCACCGGCCGCCCCAAGGGAGCCACGCTCACGCACCTGAACCTGGGCGCGAACGCGGCGCAGGCTCGCGCCTGGGTTCCGACGATCGAGCGCGGGACATCCGTGGTCTATGCGGTGCTGCCGATGTTCCACGCCTATGGACTCACCCTCTGCCTCACCTTCGCGATGAGCATGGGGTCTCGGCTCGTGCTGTTCCCCAAGTTCGACCCGGCGCTCGTGCTCAAGGTGCTGCGCAAGCGGCCCCCGACCTTCCTGCCGGCCGTGCCGCCGATCTACGAGCGGCTGATGGCTGCGGCCGAGGCCGACGGGGTGTCTCTCACGGGCATCCAGATCGCCATCTCCGGCGCGATGCCCCTTGCCCAGTCGCTCGTCGAGCCGTGGGAGAAGCTCACGGGCGGCTATCTCGTGGAGGGCTACGGCCTCTCTGAGACCTCGCCGGTGCTCATGGCCAATCCCGTGTCCGCGACTCGCCGCGCCGGCACCGTCGGGCTGCCGCTGCCGAACACGGAGGTGCGCGTCATTGACCCGGAGAACCCCATGGTCGATCGCGCGCCGGGCGACGAGGGAGAGCTCGTCGTTCGCGGGCCGCAGGTCTTCGGCGGGTACTGGAAGAAGCCGGATGAGACAGCGGCAGTCTTCGTCGCGGATCCTGCCGACGGCGCACCCTGGTTCCGCACCGGCGACATCGTCACGATCGACTCCGACGGTTTCGTAAGCGTCGTCGACCGGATCAAGGAGCTCATCATCACGGGCGGCTTCAACGTGGCACCGTCCGAGGTCGAGGAGGCGCTCAAGGCGTTCCCCGGCGTCGCGGACGTGGCGGTCGTGGGCCTGCCGAGTGCCCACAGCGGCGAGGATGTCGCTGCCGCGGTCGTCATGGAGGCCGGTGCCATGTTTGACGAGGCCGCCATCCGCGCCTTCGCCCGCGAGAACCTCACGCCATACAAGGTTCCGCGCCAGGTGGTCGAGGTGAAGGAGCTGCCCAAGTCGCTCATCGGCAAGACCCTGCGCCGCGTGGTGCGGGAGCAGTTGATCGTGGAGTCGGAAGCGAAGTAGTTTCCGGCGCGCCGAAGGGCTACGGCGCCGTCTCGGTGTTTCACTCGGACCATGGCCGATAAAACGGACAAAGCCTCGGGCCCTCGCCGGCGAAACGCAGCAACACGGGTCGTCGTCATGTTGGGCGTCGGCGTCATCACCGCGATCGTCACCGGGCTCAGCTGGGACTGGCAGTACGCGGCGGCCGTCGGCTGGATCGCCGCTTCCGTCGTGTTCTCCGGGTGGTTGTGGATAATCGTGGGGCCGATGGACGCGGCGCGAACCAAGCGCCTGGCCAGCCGCGAGGATCCGACCCGCGGCGTCTCCGACCTCCTCATCGTGCTCCTCAGCATCGCGAGCCTCTCGACGGTCGTCATCACCCTCGTGCAGGCCAGCAACGCTCACGGTGCGATTAAGGGTGTGCTCGCGGGCATCGCCCTCGGAAACGTCGCCTTCTCCTGGATCCTGCTGCACACCCTGTTCACACTGCACTACGCGCGCCTGTATTACACCGACGGCGGCAAGGGCGTGAACTTCAACCAGGACGACCCGCCGCGCTACATCGATTTCGCCTATCTTTCGTTCACACTCGGGATGACGTACCAGGTGTCAGACACGAACCTCACGACGTTCCACATGCGCTCCCTCGTGCTGCGGCACGCGCTGCTGTCGTTCCTGTTCGGTTCGATCATCCTCGCCACCACGATCAACCTCATCGTGGGCCTCACGAGCGGCGGCTGACCGCGCGGGCCGGGCGCCCGCATCCGCCTCATCCGCGCGTCGGTTCCGCCCAAATGAAGGAGTCGCCCGCATTGTTCCCCGAGTTTACGGGGAGGGTCGCATTGTGGGAGCGCTCCACTCCTTCATTTGGGAGATCGCGCGCGGAGTCTGGGGGTCGGCGTGCCGCGTGACGGCCTACTGCGTCACGAAGTCGATGAGCTGCTCGACGCGGCCGAGCAGGGCCGGTTCGAGGTCGGCGAAGGTGCGCACCTGGCCGAGGATGCGCTGCCAGGCCCGCGCAATGTCCGCCTGGTCCTCGTGCGGCCAGCCGAGGGCGTCACAGATTCCGTGCTTCCACTCGATCGAGCGCGGGATGGTCGGCCACTCGGCGAGGCCGAGCCGGGCGGGCTTCACGGACTGCCAGACATCGACGAAGGGATGCCCGACCACGAGAACGTGCGCGCGGTACGGGCCGCTGGCCACGGCATCCGCGATCCTGCTCTCCTTGGAGCCCGCGACGAGATGATCGACCAGAACGCCCACCCGTCTCCCGGCGCCCGGTGCGAAGTCGCGGAGCACCTCGTCCAGGTGGTCGACGCCCTCGAGGTATTCGACCACGACACCCTCGACCCGCAGGTCGGCGCCCCACACCTTCTCCACGAGTTCGGCGTCGTGTCTGCCCTCCACGAAGATCCGGCTGGGCAGGGCCACGCGCGCCTTCTGGTCGGTGACGGCGAAGGAGCCGGATGCCGTGCGCGCCATACCCGCGGGCCGCTTCGCGGGAGCCACGAGGATCACCGGCTCGCCCTCGAGCAGGAACCCCGGCCCGAGCGGAAACACCCGCACCTTGCCGGCGTAGTCCTCGAGCTGCACGAGCTTGTTCTCGATACCCACCACGGCGCCGCAGAATCCGGTCTCGACCTCTTCGATCACGAGGTCGCGCACGGCCTCGACCTGCGGCACCGCCGTGCGGCCAGCGTTGCGCCAGTCGCCGGCGAGCACGTCGGCGCCATAGCGATCTGGGCCCAGATCGTCGATCATCGTTTGCGGTAGCGGGCGATCCGGTAGCGGATGTCCGCCTTCGACACCGCCCAGCCCTCCGCAGGCTCCACGGACTCGCGCACCCACTCGGGCCCGAGCGTCGGCGCGAAGGCATCGCCATCGACCCGCAGGTCCAGTTCGGTCACGACGGCGACCGTGGCGACATCCACCGCATCACGGTAGACCTTGCCGCCACCGATGATCCAGATTTCATCCGCATCGCCCGCCGCGTCGAGCGCGGCGTCGAGGGACTGCACCGCCATGGCGCCCTCCGCCCGCCAGCCGGGATCCCGCGTCATCACGATGTTGCTGCGCCCGGGAAGCGGGCGCCACTTCTCCGGCAGCGCGTCCCAGCTCTTCCTGCCCATGATCACCGGATGCCCCATGGTCACCCGCTTGAAGTGCGCGGAGTCCTCCGGCAGGTGCCAGGGCATGTCGTTGTCTTTGCCGATCACGCCATCCGTCGTCTGGGCCCAGATCATCCCTATGACTCGGTTCATCCCGATGACCGGCTCAGGAGCGACCTCGCTCATACCGCGACCGGTGCCTTGATCCCCGGATGATGTTGGTAGTTCACGACCTGGAAGTCATTGAATTCGTAGTCGAAGATCGACTCCGGCTTGCGCGCGAACTCCAGCGTCGGAGATGGGTAGGGCTCGCGAGAGAGCTGCAGCTCAACCTGCTCGACGTGGTTGTCGTAGATGTGGCAGTCCCCGCCGGTCCAGACGAAGTCGCCGGGTTCAAGGTCAAGTTGCTGGGCCACCATCATGGTCAGCAGCGCGTAGCTCGCGATGTTGAACGGCACACCGAGGAAGAGGTCGGCGCTGCGCTGGTAGAGCTGGCAAGAGAGCTTGCCGTCGGCGACATAGAACTGGAAGAAGGCGTGGCAGGGGGCGAGGGCCATCTGCGGGATGTCCGCGACGTTCCACGCGGAGACGATGTGGCGGCGGGAGTCGGGGTTCGAGCGCAGGTTCTGCATGAGCTCGGTGATCTGGTCGATGTGTCCGCCATCCGGGGTCGGCCAGGAGCGCCACTGCACCCCGTAGACCGGGCCGAGCTCGCCCTCCGGCGATGCCCACTCATCCCAGATGGTCACGCCGTTCTCCTGCAGCCAGCCGACGTTGGAGTCGCCGCGCAGGAACCAGAGCAGTTCGTAGGCGATGGAGCGGAAGTGGACCCGCTTCGTCGTGATCAGCGGGAAGCCCTCTGACAGGTCAAAGCGCAACTGGCGCCCGAAGACGCTGCGCGTTCCGGTACCCGTTCGGTCGGATTTCGGCGCGCCCGTCTCGAGTACATCGCGAAGCAGGTCTTCATACGGCGTGTGCACGACTCCACCCTATGTCGCGCCGGCGACACGGCGCCGACGCCACTCGCTGATACCTCTCCCCCCTTTCGCCGCCCGCGCGGATTGTTGGCGATTTCCGCTCTAAGACCCGGGTTTTAGGGCGGAAATCGTCAACAATCCGGGGAAGGAAGGTCGAGTCAGGAGGGTCGGGCGCGGTCGGGCGCGGGTTAGGAGGGGTCCGGCTCGAACGGCGGGGCGAGTTCGAGGTATTTCTCCGCGATCTGGGCGCCGCGGTGGGTGCTGCCCGCGGCATCCGTCTGTGGCTCGTCGAAGTCGACCCACCACTGGGTGCCGCGTTCCGCGTTTCCCCAGACGCCAGCGATCGCCGAACCGGCCGATCGAACGATCACTCCCGTGGGTTCCCCCGAGAAGGGCGCGGCATCTGCGGGCGAGGCATCGCGAACGTGAACCTGAGCTCCGACTCCGAAACCGTCACTCATCGCGGGGCACCCGTGCCGCCGTGCCGCAGAGGGTGATCAGCGCTCGAGGCGCTTCATGATGTGCGCGGGGATCGCCACGGCGACCGAGATCGCGAGGATGCCACCGATGAACATGAAGCCGGGGCCAGCGATGTCGGGGCCGAACGAGTACCCCATGAGCAGGAGTCCGCCCACAAAGAAGATGAAAGCTACAACGAAGCCGGCGATGTTCATACTCGAACTTTAGCAAGGCTCGCGGCGGATTACCGCACGCCGGGCGCGAGCAGGATGCCCGTCGAGACGAGTTCGCGCACACTCGGCAGCAACTCCGCGGTCAGCGCGGCCTCGTCTGCGCCGAGCAGTTCGGCCAACGCGGCACAGATCGCGCGGATGCTCAGCTCGCCATCGCAGGCACCGACGAGCGCCGCGAACGCCGTCCCCGCCTCCACGGTCCGCCCGAACCCACCGCCCTGCCGCAGCGTGATGACGGTCGGATCCGCATCGCCCGGCCAATAGTGGCGCTCCTCGGTCACGTCCGACGCGACCGTGAGCGTGGCCAGGAGGAGCGACTCATCGCTGAGGCCCGCCTGCCAGGCCTGCGCCGCGAGGCACGTCGCGAGATGCTCTCCGAGACCGGCGGCATTGGCGCCGAGCGGGGCGTGCAGGCGCTCGATGCGTCGGAACCCGGCCGCGGCATCCGCCCGCCTGCGCAGGAGGATGTAACCGAAGCCGACCCGGGCCACCCCGCGCTCCCCGAAGTCGTCGAGCCACGCGCCGTAAAGGCGATCGAACTCGGGCGTGCCGGGCTTCGTGCCGCCGTCCCTGATCCAGGTCTCGGCGTAGCTTGCGACGTCCTGCACCTCGCGCTCGATCACCCAGGCGTCGAGGCCGGTGCCCGCAGCGCTCTCGATCCAGCCCCGCACTCTGTCGAGGCCGTCTTCCTCGTCTCGGTACTCCCAGTTGCCGAGCAACTGGGCGATGCCGCCGGCTGCGAGGTGCGTGGCCATGCCGCGGATCACCTCGGCAACGAGCGCATCACCGACCATGCCGCCATCGCGGTACTCGTATGCGGGAACACCCTCGGCGCGCGGGGTGATGACGAAGGGCGGGTTGGAGACGACCTGGTCGAACGTCTCGCCCACGACCGGGTGGAACAGGCTGCCAGAGCGCAGCTCGATGGTGTCGATCTCGTTGAGTTCCGCGTTGAGCGCGGCGAACCAGAGGGCGCGCTCCGAGATGTCGGTGGCGACGACGTGGCGCGCGTGCCGTGAGGCGTGCATGGCCTGGATGCCGCACCCGGTGCCGAGGTCGAGCACCGTGCCTGCTGCCGCGTTTGCCTGCGACGCAATCATGAGCCCGGTCAGGGTCATGGATGCTCCGCCCACGCCGAGCACATGGTCCGGCCTGAGCGCGGCACCGCTTGACACCTCGCCGAGGTCGCTCGCGATCCACCACTGACCCGCGCCGTGGGCATCCGTGAACTCGTAGGGGCGCAGGTCGATGAGTGGGCGCACCCCGTCATCGGCGGCGACCAGCCCCAGCTCGATCGCGCCCTCGACGCCGAGCGCGGGAAGCGCGGCGGCGACCGTGTCACGCGGCTGCGGCATCCCGAACATGAACAGGGCTGCGAGCGCGGCCGCGGGTTCGGGCGACTTTCCCGCCGCTCGCGCGAGTTGCTCGAGTCTCGCGAGCTCACGGAGTGCGGGAACCCGCTGCCCGCGAAACAATGCGGCTGCGGCCTGCTCGCCCCAGAGCGCGTCGAGGGCGTCGACGGCGAAGTGCGCGCCTCGAAGGTCGGAGCGCAGACGGGAGAGGAGTGTGGAATTCACCGTCCCATCTAAGTACACGTCACACCAGCCCGCGCGCCACATCGCGAGCTGCCGTATGGCGGGAGAACCCTCGCCGTGGCGGGAGCTATAGCTCCCGCCACGAGACGCCGACTCCCGCCACGAGCGAGGAACAGGGTGTCAGCTGCCCTTGAGCACCGAGAGCACGTTGCCCGCGGGGTCCAGGAACCAGGCGATGTCGGGCCCGCGCCCGTCCCCGCGCGCGATGCCCTTCGCATCCGTCGGGAAGTCCGCGTCGTCGTAGATCTTGGTGACCACTCCCCTGGCGTTCAAGTCGTCGACGGCATCGTCCACGTCATCCACATCGAAGTTCAAGATCGTGAAGCTCGCGGGAATGTGATTCGGCTTGCCGTAGACAATGACCACCGCACCGCTGCCCAGGTGGAGTTCGAGAATGCCCATCTCGTTCTCCGTGACCTCGAGGCCGAGGGTCTCGCCATAGAACTGTCGGGCCGCGGCAATGTCGTCGACTGAGAACCCGCTGAACGCCCTGACCGGTGAAAACATGACCGTGCTCCTTCGCACTCTGTCCCGCACATGGATGCGGACCGTTCGCACAATGCTCACACCGCCGGGCCGCTCGCACAAGAGTGCGCCACAACCACTCGGCAGGCTCAGGCGAGCTGCTCGCGCACGAGCGGCACAACCTCGCGGCCGTAGAGTCCGATCGAGCTCATGAGCTGCTCGTGCGGCATGGTTCCCGTGGCGTATTTGAGGTCGAAACGCGACAGGCCGAGACCCTGCACCGTGCGCACGATCTTGGCGGCGACGGTCTCGGGTGACCCGGCGAAGATCGCGCCATTAGTCACCTCGCGATCGAACTCCTCGCGCCCCATGGCGGGCCAGCCGCGCTCCCTGCCAATGCGCTCGTGGTTGGCGCGAAAGTGTGGCCACAGTTCCTCCCTGGCCTGCTCATCCGTCGCGGCGATGTGCCCGGGAGAGTGTGCCGCGATCGGCAGTTCAGGACGTTCGAACTGCGTGAGTGCACGCTTGTAGAGGTCGGCATACGGGGCGAAACGCAGCGGGTCTCCCCCGATGATCGCGAGCACAAGCGGCAGGCCAAAGCGGGCCGCGCGCACCACGGACTCCGGACTCCCGCCGACGCCCACCCAGGTGCGGATCGATCCGGATTCGCTCGGCGGATACACGGACTGGTTCGCGAGAGCGGCGCGCGTCGTGCCGGACCAGGTGACCGGCTTCTCCTTGAGCAGTTCGGCGAAGAGCTCGATTTTCTCCTCGAACAGCACGTTGTAGTCCTCGAGGTTGAACCCGAACAGCGGGAACGACTCCGTGAACGAGCCGCGCCCGAGAATCACCTCCGCGCGACCGTTCGAGAGCGCGTCGAGGATCGAAAAACGTTCGAACACGCGCACCGGGTCGTCCGAGCTCAGCACCGTGACGGCGGAGCCCAGGCGGATGTGCGAGGTGCGCGAGGCGATCGCCGCGAGCACCATCTCGGGAGAGGAGACCGCGAAGTCGTCTCGGTGATGCTCGCCGATGCCGATGAAGTCGAGTCCGACCTCGTCGGCCAGAACAGCCTGTTCGACGATGTTACGGATGCTCTGCGCGTGGGAAAGCCTCTCGCCCGAGGCATCCACGGTGATGTCGCCGAAGGTGTCGAGTCCGAATTCGAGGTGGTTCATGGGCCGTTCCGCCTTTTCGTTAGATTCATGCGTTTGCATATTTATGCCCAACCGTTCACAACATTCTCCTATTCCGGTCCGCCTGATGCATTTCTCCGCGTTCGGGGGTAGTGTCAGCGATACCGAAGCCGTCCGTGCTTCCGAGGGAGGGATGCCCTATGGCAGACAAATCACCGAAGAAGAGCAGCGCCAAGACCGTGGCGGCCAAGTCTCTCAAGGAAAAACGCGCCGATAAAAAGGCCAAAGCGAATTCCAAGAGCGCGAGTGCCTAAGCTGTTTTAGAGCAATGCCATGGAGCGATGCCACGAAGCACCGCGGCCTATGACGCACCTTCAGGGGCCGGATCTTTTCAGATCCGGCTCCTTTCGTTTGCCCGCAATGCCCTGACCCGCGGCTGGCAGCGGTTACCTGAACGAATCCTGTACACCCCCGAACGCGGGTAGACAATACGGTGCACTCTCGGTAGCGTCGGACTATCGCCAAAGGGGGTGGTCGTGATGAGGGAAGAACAGCGGAAGCTAGCTCTCGGTCCAGCACGGTTACTCCTCTTGGTGATGTTCGCCGCACTCTGCGGCTGCCTCCTCTTCCTTTTTCTGAGCGCATCGCCCGCGTCTGCCGAGGAATCCCCGCACAACGACCCGGGCATTCTCGAAGGCGCAACCATCGCGATCTCGCAGGTAGACGAGCAGATCACGAGTGGCGTGGCAACGGTCGCAGCGGCTCTGCCCGAGCCCACTCGCATGGTCGCCACGCGGGCTGCTGCGAAGCTGACCACCACGGTGACAACAGTGGCGACGCAGCTGACGACGAACGCCACTGAGCTGGTTTTCACACTGCCAATCCCCGAATTGGTCGGCGCCGAGTTCCCAGACACCCATCCGGCCGCGGCCGCTGAGCCGCAGGACATCACGAACGACGCGGCCGTTTTTGTAACGAGCAGGCTATCCGCCGTAGCGGCGGAAGAGGCGACGGTCGGCGTCAAGCCCGTGCTTCCACCCCGACCGATGCCCGCGAACGACCCTCCTGTCGCCCCCGGCGCAATCGCGGCCTTGACCGGATCATCGTCAAGCGCTGGCGGCGGAGGGTCGATGTTCGCGGTCACGAACGAGCGCGACTGGACTCAACTGCTGAGCTCCGGCATGAGCAGCAACTCCGATGATCCTGCGCCCTCGTCCTCGAACGACGGCTCCGATCCTGCCCCTGATTGATGGGTCGACTCCCGCTGTGTACGCGCGGGACACGCGACCACAGCGACCGCATCGCGGCCGCACCATCATCCAATTCAGGGAGCAGAAATCATGAACAAGATAGTGTCACGAGGACTCTGGGGAGTTCTCTTCGTCGCGGGACTATCGGTCCTCGGCGCAACCGCCGCAAACGCCGCGGAAACAACGGGGGACGACGGCACAGCGTCGGGCACCCAGGGAGTCGTCGCGCTTGGCTCGCCGATCTCCGTCGGAGGGAATGCGATCTCGCTGCTCGGGGATGCCTCGAGCACTGGAGCAAGCTCGGCGAGCACATCGGCGGCACCCGCCTCTGACAGCTCACCGTCAGGGGCGACCACTTCCGGTAGCAATGCCCTGGCAAGCGGGACGCAGGGCATTGTGAACGGAGCGCTTCCGATCACGACCGGCGGAAACGCCATCTCGGTGCTCGGGGACAGCACCAGTTCGGGCTCGAGCGCCGGCACGACATCCGGCACCGCAGCTTCGAGCGAGGGTACTGCAACGACGACCGGTGAGAACGGCACCGCGAGCGGAACCCAGCTGCTGCCGAGCACCACAGCACCCGTCGGAGTGAGTGGCAACGCGATCAGCATCCTCGGCGATGCCAACTCGAGTGAGTCCAGTGCGAATGGATCCGGTTCGACCGGTGCGGAGTCCAGTGGCACCGATGCGACGGGTGCCGAGAACGGCTCGACCGCACCTGCGGCTACAACGAGCGGTGAGAACGGCACCCTGGGCGGCACCCAGCTGGCGCCAGCCATAGCCGCGCCGATCGGCCTGGGCGGTAACGCGATCAGCATCCTCGGGGACAGCGACACGACGGGCACGACCGCCGTTGCCGACCCCGGCACGCCGACCGTTCCCGCCGCTCCGGGTGAGACGACCGGTCCGATCGCCAGTCCGGCGGCGCTGGATATCACGCCGATTGGCACGCTCGCCTACACGGGAGCCAATCCGGGGTCGACACTCGCGCTGGTGGCGGCGGCGCTCCTCACCGGAATCGGTATGACGATCGCCACGAAGGTGACGCACCGCGCGACGAAGTAAGCCGTACCGGCAGATGTTTGCCGAACGCGGATGTCGCTGGCCAGCCGGTCAACGACATCCGCTGCCGTCTGCCCGCGCGACACTACGCCACGTCTTCCGGAATCAGGACCCAGAGCACGATGTAGGCGATCACCTGCGGGCCGGGCAACAGGATGCTGAGCACGGCAATGAGCCGAACGATGCCCACCCTCCAGCCGAAGCGGCGCGCAATGGCGGCGCACACTCCGGCGATCACACGGCCGGTTTTGGGTCTGCTGAGATTCATGCTTCAAGCCTCACATTCCCGTGGTGCCACCGCTATCGGGGTATCCCCCTAAATTCCCCGGACGACGGTGTGGATGTCAGTGGAATAAAGCAGACTGTTAATGCGCTTTCCTTGCATGCGGCGTCGACCGTGCCGCGCACTCGTCTCCTGCCAGCACACTTCGCCCGCCAACGACCTCTGACCGGAATACTCATGACTGAAACCACCCCGATCGCCGTCCCGACCGAGGATGACCGACCAGCCGCAGCGAGCGCCTCGCTGAGCGCGCGCGACCGCCTCGTCATCACGCTGCTACTCGTCTCCACCTTTGTCGTCATCCTGAACGAGACGATCATGGGCGTTGCGATCCCCCACCTCATGCGCGATCTCCATATCTCGGCGTCAGCCGCCCAGTGGCTCACGACAGCGGTGATGCTCACCATGGCCGTGGTGATCCCGATCACGGGGTTCCTGCTGCAGCGCTTCCACACGCGTCCGGTGTTCATCACAGCGATGACGCTGTTCAGCTTCGGCACCCTGATCGCCGCCGTCGCACCCAACTTCGAGGTGCTCCTGGTGGCGCGCGTCGTGCAGGCCTGCGGTACCGCGATCATGATTCCGCTGCTGTTCACCACCGTCATGACGCTCGTGCCCGAGCAGTCCCGTGGTCGCACGATCGGCAACATCTCGATTGTCATCTCGGTCGCTCCCGCCATCGGGCCCACGATCTCCGGCATCATCCTCGACCAGCTGGACTGGCGCTGGATGTTCATCCTCGTGCTTCCGATCGCGATCGCCGCGCTCATCCTGGGCGCCGTGCGCGTGCCGAACGTCACGGAGCCGCGAGTGACGCCGATCGATGTCCTGTCTGTCGTGCTGTCCGCGTTGGGTTTCGGCGGGCTGGTCTACGGCCTCAGCAACCTCGGCACTCCGGGCGGAGGCATCACCCAGCTGTCCGGATGGCTGCCGATCGCGGTCGGCATGGTCGGGCTCGCATTGTTCATCTACCGCCAGATCCGCCTCCAGCGCCGGGATCGCGCACTGCTCGACCTGCGCACCTTCCGCTCGAAGACGTTCAGCTACGCGATCGTCATGGTCATGATCAGCATGATCGCGCTGTTCGGCACGATCATCCTGCTGCCGTTCTACACGCAGCGGGTGCTTGGGCTCGACGTGCTCAGCACGGGGTTGCTTCTGCTGCCCGGCGGGCTGCTCATGGGTCTCCTCGCGCCGTTCGTCGGTCGCTTCTATGACGCCCATGGCACGAGGCTCCTCGTGATCCCCGGGGCGATCATCGTCAGCGCCGTTCTCTGGTCACTGACCTTCCTCGGCGTCAGCACCTCGTTCTGGTGGGTGCTGGTTGCCCACATGTCGTTGAGTTTTGGGCTCGCTCTGCTCTTCACGCCGCTGTTCACCGCGGGCCTCGCGGCACTCAAGCCTGAGCTCTACTCGCACGGAAGCGCAATCGTCGGCACGGTCCAGCAGGTGGCTGGCGCGGCGGGAACCGCGCTGTTCATCTCCGTGATGGCCATCGGTTCGGCGCCGCTACTCGAGGGTGGTGCCTCGGCCGCGGAGGCAACCGCCTCGGGAATCCACGACGCCTTCCTCTATGGCGGAGTCATTTCGCTCCTGGCGATCCCCGTGGCGTTCTTCATCCGCAAGCCGGCACACGAGCCGGAAGGCGTTCCAGCGACGCAGTGAATGGCAACTGAGCGTGAAGCCCACCCAGCCCGCCAGCAGGGTGATGCCCAGCGCGATCAGGATCTGGCCGCCAAGGCTCGCGTAGTGATCGGGTGAAGCCTGCCCCGCTCCGCTCTGAAGCACCGCCCGAGTACTCGGCAGGCCGGGGTAAAAGGCCATGTCCGACATCGGTGCATAGACACCCCAGCCAGAGGCGAGCGAGAGGTGGGTGCACACGACGACGATGCCGACGAGCAGGAACGCCCCGCCCATAACCAGGACACCCCAGCGTCGCATGAGCGGAGCAATGATCACGTCCCTGACGTTACAGCATCCTGTGTACCGTTCTGTCCACTTAGGCGACCTCGTCGATAAATTCCGGGCTGCGAACACCTCCTCCCGTAGACTTCGCACATCACATCGGCAACGGCGCTGGAAGGATGATCATGATTCCCGACATCAACTACTGGGCGGTAGTCCTGGCCACGATCTCGACGATGATCGTCGGCTCAATCTGGTACACCCCGAAAGTCTTCGGAACCTACTGGATGAAGGCGGCGGGAGTCACTCCAGGCAAGGCGAGCGATGCTGTCGGCCCGATCGTGACCACGGTGATCGTGAGCTTCATCACCGCCTGGATTCTCGCCGGCACGGTATTCATGGCCTGGAAGTTCTATGGCGGCGGCTTCTTCGTGAGCGCCGTGGTCACCGGCATCCTGCTCTGGGCGGGCTTCACCGCTGCTCGCTTCATCACTCACGACGCCTTCGACAAACGCCCGGCCGGGCTCACCGTGCTCAATATCGCACACGAACTGGTCACGATCGTCATCATGTCCGTGATCATCGGCGTGTGGCCACCGGCCTGAGCCTGCGTTCGCGGCTTCACTCTGCCCCCGCTGCGGCGCTGGGGTTCACCTTACCCCAGTAACGTCGTCGCAGTATGGCTCGCTCAACGAAGGTCCACGCGGTCGTCGTGGCCAGGTAGAGGGCTGCGGCGAGCGGCACGAACGCGGCGAACACAACAGTGACGAAGGGCAACCAGTTCAGGATGCCGGACACGCCCGCGGGGATTGCCGGGGCATCCGTCTTCTGGCTCGGGACAGCCTGCGGAGCGAGCCGCAGAGCGGTGCGGCGCGACAACCAGGCCGTTGTGCACATGATCGCGAAAAGCACGACGTACACCGCGATGCCGGACACGCCGAGACCCGAGGCCGTGAGATGCGTGAAGGAGGTTCCCAGCGGCACACCCCACAGATGTTCCGTGAGCAATGCGTTCGGATGCCCATCGACGGTCGTGCGCAGGAACAGGGCGTAGACGAGCGAGAGCACTGGGGCCTGCGCGAGCGCGGGCAACATCCCGGCAAACGGCGAGGTCTTCTCCGCCTTGTACAACGCCAGGGTCTTCTGCTGCAGCAGCTGCGGGTTCTTCTTGTACTTGCGCTGCAGCGCCTGGAGTCTGGGTGCAAGCTTGCGACGCGCCCATTCCGCCTTCACCTGGGAGATTCCGACGGGAATAAGCGCGGAGCGCACGAGCATGGTGAGCACGATGATCGCCACAGCAGCGCTCGCGGCGCCAGCGACCGGGGTGAACAGCGCAGCCAAACCCTGGACGAGCGCGTAGGCGGCGTTCAGGAGGGAAGCGATGGGAGGAAAAGAAAAGAGGTCCACGAAAAGAGTCCTTGCAGTCGAAGCGGATGAATGGCCGTATGGCCACGACATCCGCCCCTCCCTGGTGCGGAGGCGCAGGACTGTTACGCGGCCGGGATCGACCGCGCGGGGGCTCGGGTGAGTGGGCGCCCGGCCGTGGACGGATGCGACGGCGCGGGCATTCCGCTCAGCGCCTCGCGGTGCGCGTGGGCGCGCTGCCCCACGACGAGTTCGCGGGAGCCGGTGACGAGTACGGCGTACCGCACGGCGACAACACCGATGATGGCCACGGCGGCGACGCTCGCAACGAGCACCGTCGTCTGGCCACTCTGGGCAACGGCGAACGCGACGAACAGCAGGGCCGAAAATACGACCAGCCGTTCCTGCAGCGCGCGCATGCGTTCCTCTTTCGATTACGCTCCCGACGCTACAGCAGCGTGGTGGCGCTCGGTGTACTCCGCACGAGGTATTCGCTCAGGGCGAAGACCCTATAACTCCTTACGGCGGAAGAGCAGCGAGGCGAGGGCGACGAGCACGATCGACAGCGCGAGCGAGATCAGGATCGGCCAGAGGGTGGAATCTGTCGTCGTATGAGCCGCGAGAGATGCCGCGTGGCCCGGAAGGCCCGCGGGCGAGTACTGGCTCAACGGCTTCCAGATGGACGCGATCGACAGCAGCACATACGCTCCGATCCCCGCTCCGGCAGCACCTGCTGCCGAGGGGATCAGCACGGAGAACAGGGTCATCAGGGTGACGAACAGCACCCCGTACACGAGCCAGACGAGAGCGGACGCCCATAGCGGGCCGCCCGGAGCCGTGCCGAAGATCACGGCGGTGACCGCCCAGGTGGCGAGCGTTCCGAGCACCACGAGCACCGTGAGAAATAGCGAGTGCACGACAGCCTTGACGACGACGAACGTGCTCCGCGACACCGGTTTGGTCAGCACGAGGATGGCCGTGCCGCTCTTGGTCTCGGAGGAGACGATGCCGCCGTAGATGATGATGAGCGCGAACAGGGTTATCTGCGAGAGATTCTTGATCCAGCCGGAATAGGCGTCGAGATAGCTCGGCGTCGGAAGCGCGATATGGCCGAGCTGGCTGCCCGCCAGCGCGCCGACGATCTCGGGCGTGAACCGGGCGAGCACCGGTCCGCTGAGCGCGAAGAAGAGCAGGATCGCCGGGAGCACCCAGATGCGCCAGGTGCGTACGATCTCCCGCAGTTCCTTGCCGATGAAGACGCCGTAGCCGTTCACGATGCACCACCGCCGACGAGCTCGACGAAAACCTCTTCGAGGCCGAGCTCCCCCGCGTCCAGCCGAGCGAGGCCGATGCCCTGGTCGCTGACCATCGTGGGGATGTCGTGCTGTGCTGCAGCGACATCCGTCACCGTCACCTCGATCGAGCCCTGGGGCCCGCGAGCGACGGACGCCGTCCAGTCGCGCCGTGCGATGGCCGCGGCAAGGGCGTCCGCGCCCTCGGTCACCTCGACGACCACCTTCTGCTTGCCGTAGCGACGCTTCAGTTCATCGATCGGTGCCTGCGCCACCACCCGGCCGCGATCGAGAATGGCCACCGAGTCACAGACGCGCTCGACGTCACCGAGGATGTGCGTCGAGAAGAACACCGTAGTGCGGCCGCGCAGCGAAACGATCATGTCGAGCACGTCCTTGCGCCCCATCGGGTCGAGCGCACTCGTGGGCTCGTCGAGCAGCAGCAGCCGCGGGGCGTTGACGAGCGCCTGCGCGACGCCGAGACGCTGCTTCATGCCGCGCGAGTATCCACCGATTTTCGTCTTCACGTCGCTGAGGCCGGCGAGATCGAGCAGCATCGCGGTGCGTTCGGTGAGGAGCGCACCGCCGAGCCCGAACAGGCCGCCGGCAAAACGCAGAAAGTCTGCCGCGGTCATCCACTCGTAGAACGCGGGAACATCGGGAAGGAAGCCGATCTCCGCGCGCACCGCGTTGCCCGCGGACGCCACGTCGTGACCGAGTACCTCGATGGAACCGGAGGTCGGCCGTGCGAGCCCGGTGACCAGGCGCAACATCGTGGTCTTGCCCGCTCCATTAGGCCCGAGAAAGCCGAAAATGGATCCCTCGTCAACCGAGAGGTCAATTGCGTCGAGCGCGCGTTTCGGACCGTAGCTCTTGCTCAGCCCCTTGGCGCGGATCGCTGGAGTCACGGAGCATCCGAGTCGTCGCGGCGGCCGTAGAGACTGTCTGCGATCGAGTCGGTGGTCGTGTCGCTCGGGCGGGTGGGCACGGGCTGTTCTTCCGGCACATCGGTCTTACGCCCGATCACGAAGTAGAGCACGGGACCGACGAGATTCACCAGGAGGATGATCGCGACCCACACCCACTTGTTGCCGAAGACCACCTCGCTCACGGGACGCCGATACAGGCTCACGAGTGCGATCACGTCCAGCGTGATTTCAATGACGGCCACGATGCCGATGACGACCAGGATGCCCGCGGGAAGCGTAGACAAGTCAGGGTTCATCGTGGTCTCCTTCTCATCGCCGCGCCACCGCAGGCCACACCTGCGAATTTAGCAGCGCACAGGGAATGTCGCGTGACGAAACATACCCGGGCGGTCAATCTTGGGCGGCGACAGGCCTCGCGAGGCGCTCGCGCGGCATCCGCAGTGCATAGACGGATGCCGCAAGCATCAGCACCACCGCCGATCCGAAGGCCGCGGGGAATGACACCGCATCCACGAGCGCACCGGCCGCGAGTGGTCCAACGATCGCTCCGAGATCCGAGAACGCGGAGAAGATCGCAACCGGTTGCCCGTTGCGGCCACCAGCGGCATCCCCCACCGCTGCCGCGGGTGCCGTGCCCATGAACGCGGCGGCAATGCCGTAGACGCAGAGGAGTGCCGTCAGCGTCCAGATGTCTCCGACGAAGGGCATGGCGAAGAGGGTGACGCCGCCGAGCGCGTACGCTCCGACGATTGCCGGGCGCCGGCCCACCTTGTCGACGAAGGTTCCCGCGGGGCCGAGTGCGATGGTCTGTGCCACGGCGGCGACGGCAAAGGCAATGCCCGTCCAGAGCTCAGGCTTGTGCAACACCTCCACGACGAGCACCGGGATGAGGGCGCTGCGCACTCCGAGCGAGGCCCAGCCGGAGGAGAAGTTGGCCAGGCACGCGGCGCGGAACCGAGGGTCTGCAATGACGACACGAAAGGGAATCGTGGGGGTGGCATCCGCCGCCTCGGTCTTCGCGTGCTTCGACACCGGACGCAGGAAGGCGAGGCCGACCGCGCCCGCGACGACGAGAGTAGCCGCGTAGAAGAAGAACGGGGCGCGCAGCGAGATCACCGCCAGGAGGCCGCCGAGTGCCGGCCCCGCCATCCCGCCGATGAGGAAGCCGCCCTGGTAGAAGCCGACCGCGCGGCCGCGCATCGACGGTGCCGTCGTTCCGAGCAGCAGGGTCATGGCCGAGATCGAGAACATGGCGGAACCGATGCCGCCGGCGCCGCGCAGCACGAGCACCTCGACGTAGCTGTGCGCGATGCCGACCAGCGCGCTCGACACCGCGACGATGCCGATGCCGATCGCGAGGATGGTGCGCTCACCAATCCAGTCGATGAGCTTGCCCACGAACGGGCTCGCAATCAGGCGCATGAGCGCGAAGGCCGAGACCACAGCACCGACCTCGGTGTACCCGACGTGAAAACTGCGCACGAAGACGGGCAGCACGGGAACGACGACACCGAAGCCCACCATGACGAAGAAGGCGATGATGCCGAGAACGACCACCTCGCGGGAGAGGCGGGGTTTCACGGCAGGGGTCGACACTGTCTCAGGCTACGGGGTGGTGAAGCACAACCCCGAATGGATCCCGCTTCTCACCCAATCGTGCTACGAAGAATGGATGCACGAAGAGCCCGGCCAAGCGCACCAGGGGGTCGACGCGGAAGACGCGATCGAGCGCGCGAGCAACAGCCGCCCGGCACGCGTGCTCGCCCGTGGCGGTCTCATCGCGAGCGGGGTCATGCACATCTTGATCGGCAGTATCTCCGTCGGTGTCGCACTCGGACTGCACCAGCGTGCTGACCAATCCGGTGCTCTCGCCGCGATCGCCGACGTACCAGGCGGCCCGCTCGTGCTCTGGGTAGCGGCGGTCTGCCTGGTCGGCCTGGCGCTCTGGCAGTGGACCGGACCGGCGGGCGCTCGTCCGCGAGGCGTTGTGCCCAACACGGTGCGCGATCGCTTCAAATCTTTGGCATACCTGTTCGTCGGATGTGCCGTCGCGTTCTTTGCCGCCGGCGGGCGCAGCCACACGGCGAAGACGGCCCACACCGTGAGCGCCGCACTCATCTCCATTCCCGGCGGCGTGTTCGTCGTCGCTGCCGTCGGTGTCGCCGTCGGCATCACTGGAGTGGTCTTCGTCATCCGCGGTGTCACGCGCAGGTTCAGGGAAGACCTCGATCTCCCCGGAGGCGCGATGCGAATTGTTCTCCTGGTGCTCGGAGTCGCCGGCCACTGCGTCAAGGGACTCGCGCTCATACTCATCGCGCTGCTGTTCATCGGGGGCGCATTCCTGCGCACCCCGGACTGGAGCACGGGCCTCGACGGCGCCGTGCGCTTTCTCGTCGCGCTCCCGACCGGAATCTGGCCGCTCTTGATCATCGCGGTCGGGCTGATTGCCCAGGGCGTGTACCTGATTCTCCGCACGCGATATATGCGTCGTTAGCGCGACCGCAGCAATGCGTGCCCTATTCGAAGAACTCGAGGAGTAATGGGGCCAGTACAGCCGTGTCCACGCCATGGTCCTGCCCCTCGACGGTGAGACGACGTGCACCGGGAATGGCGGCGGTGACCGCCTCCGCGGCTCGAGCCGCCCAGACTGGGCTGGATCCACCATCCATCACCAGGGTCTGCGCGCTGATCGACGCCAGTCGTTCAGTCGGAACCCTGCCGTCCGCGGTGAGAGCAAGGTCGTAGGCGGTCGTGTGAGCGATCTCGAGCATGCCCGACCAGAAGGGCGCCTGCCTCGCCCAGGCCAGAGCCTGGTCGTCCATGCCGGTGAGCCGCATGAACGCCTCGACAGCCCCATCCCTATCACCCGCGTCGAGCGCAGCCTGCACGCCGCTGTCACCAGCGGGTTCCGGATGATCCGGGTCGAAGGTGTACGGCGGCTCGTAGACGGCGAGTTTCGCGATGGCCTGGCCACGGGATGCGGCTTCCAGCGCCAGCACCGCGCCAGACGAATGCCCGTAGGCGTTGACCCCTCCGGCCACCGCGATGAGCGCCGCGAGGTCCTCGACCTCACGCTCGACCGCATACGGTTGAACGTCGGTGCTGTCGCCACGACCGCGACGGTCGATGACGTAGACCGTGAAGTCGCTCTCCAATGCAGCCCTCAGCGGGTACCCGCTCTGGCGCGTGCTGAACGCCCCGCCGACCAGAATCAGGGGCGTGCCGACGCCCGCACGCTCGTAGGCAATGGTGGTTCCATCAGCCGACGTCACCGTCTCGAACTGGGTAGCCGCGTCTGGCATGAAATCCTCCCGAGATTTCATGCGAACTTACCCCAGTGGATCAGTGGCCGTCCAGCATGACCTTCGCGGTCAGCTCGACCGAACGCAGGCGGTCGGCGATGAGTGGCGATTGGTGCGCGATGATCAGTTCGTCGGCGTCCACGGATGCCGCGAAGTTGTCAAGGAAGCCGCGCACGGTCTCCGGCGTGCCCGCCGCCGTGTACCGCATCATGTTGGCGATCTGGCGCCCCTGCGGTGTCGTCAGGAACGCGTCGATCTCCTCATCGCTGTAGTGAGGAGCGGGCTGGCTCGCACCACCGAGATCCACAGCAACCGGACCGCGCGAAATCATGCCGCGCACCCTGGCGCGCCGGGTCGTCTCAAACTGGCTCACGGCATCCGCCTCGTCCTCTGCCGCGATCACGTTCACGCCCGCAATCACGTAGGGCTCAGCCAATTGCTCAGAAGGGTGGAAGTCGCGGCGATACGTCTCGACCGCCTCGAACAGGGCATCCGGTGCGAAGTGTGATGCGAAGGCGTATGGCAGACCAAGTGCTGCCGCGAGGCTCGCGCCGAAGAGCGACGAGCCGAGGATGTAGAGGGGCACGTTGGTTCCAGCACCCGGCACCGCCTGCACGCCCGGAATCACCGACTCGCCGCGCAGGTACCCCTGCAGCTCGAGCACGTCCTGCGGGAAGGTGTCTGCGGACGACGGCGTGCGACGCATCGCTCGCATCGTGTTCTGGTCGCTGCCGGGAGCGCGCCCGAGCCCGAGGTCGATGCGGCCGGGAAACATGCTCTCGAGGGTGCCGAACTGCTCGGCAATCGTCAGCGGCGCGTGATTCGGGAGCATGACGCCGCCCGCGCCAAGACGAATGGTCGAGGTGTGCGCGGCGACGTGGCCGATCAGGATGCTCGTGGCCGAGGAGGCAATCGTCGGCATGTTGTGATGCTCCGCGTACCAGACGCGCAGGTATCCGCTCTTCTCGGCCGTCTGGGCCAGCGCGATGCTCGCCTCGAAGCTTTCCCTGGCCGTCTGTCCTTCCGCGATGGGTGCGAGGTCGAGGATGGAGAGCGAGACGGACATGCGGCGTGCCTTCTTTGCGGTCGGGGTCGTGTGTGGCGGCATGATCCCGCCACACTCCAGTCAACCGCACCAATCACCAGATCGTTCCCGCGCGGCGAGGTTGCCGGTGCCCCCGGTGCGGGAGAGACTGGGAACGGATGTCCGACACCACCAGATCGAGAAGAGCACCGCATGGCTGAGCCAACCGAGGGTCGCGTCGCGGTCTACATCGACTTCGACAACATCGTCATCTCCCGCTACGACCAGAAGCACAAGCGCAAGCGCGGGCAGCAGGACAGCCTGCGCGACATCACCGCTGAGTCGCTGCGCGCGGATCCCGAGCTCGCGGCCCGCCTGGTGGAGGCGCGAGTGGATCTCGGTGCCGTGCTCGATTTCGCGTCATCCTTCGGCTCCATCACCGTCAGCCGCGCATACGCCGACTGGTCGATCGAGGTGAACTCCGGCTACAAAAACCAGCTCATGGAGCGGGCGGTCGAACTGGTCCAGCTGTTCCCCGCGGTCAGGCCCGCGAAAAACGGCGCAGACATCCGCCTCGCTGTCGACGTGGTCGAAGATCTCTTTCGACTGCCCGACATCACCCACGTCGTGATCGTCGCGGGCGACTCCGACTACATCGCGCTCGCCCAGCGCTGCAAGCGACTCGGGCGCTACGTCGTCGGCATCGGAGTTGCAGGCTCGACAAGCAAATTCCTGGCCTCGGCGTGCGACGAATTCGCCGACTACGACGCGCTGCCCGGGCTCACGGATGACGACGACAGCGACCTGGACGAGGAAGAACTCGAGGCCGATGCCGACGATGCGACTGCGAGCAGCTCAGAGGGCACGGCCACATCGGAATCCTCGCAGGGCGGCATCGCCACGAAGCGCGGCAGAGCCACCGGACGCAGAGCCACAACGGCCACAACCACCGCTGCTGCTTCGGAGTCCCGCGTCAAACCCGCTGTCGCGAAAGCCGCAACCGACTTGCTCCGCCGCGCCCTTCGACTGGGGCAGGCAAAGGAAGACGTCGATTGGATCGCCAGCTCAGCAGTCAAGAACCAGATGCTGCGGATGGACCCGTCGTTCCAGGAATCCGCGCTCGGCTACAAGACCTTCACCGATTTCGTGAAATCCCGCCACAACATCGTCGAGCTCAAGGAGGAGGGTCAGCTGCGGCTGATTCGACTGCGGGTTTCTCGGGGAGCGGAAAAGTAGCACCGAGAGTCGATTGGCCTCTACCCCGTTCGTCATAGAGGTGTCAGTATCGACCGATCGGAAGGATTTCCCATGCGATATTCACTACTTCTCCACAACCAGGAGGCCGAAGAGGCCGGCGTCACCGAGGAACAGATGGCACCGTTCCGCGCGGCCTTCGACGCCTACGCCACGTCGCTCGACGAAGCCGGAGTGCTCGTGTCTGCCGATATCCTGCAACCGTCCGCGGCGTCCACTACGGTCACCCTGCGCGGTGGCACCCTGCAGGTTCAGGATGGCCCCTTCGCGGATACGAAGGAGAAGCTCGCTGGCGCCTTCGTGATCGAGGTGCCCGATCTGGATGCCGCCATCGCCTGGGCGGAAAAGTGCCCCGGTGCGCAGTACGGCGTGATCGAGATCCGGCCGTCCGAGATAGTGTTCCGCGACGGACAGTGGCAGACGCTGGCCTGACGGCTGCGGCACGCGCCGAGCAGGTGGCCCGTGCCTCATACGGACGCCTGCTGGCGATTCTCGCCTCCGCGACGGGCGACATCCCCGCCGCCGAAGACGCCCTGGCGGATGCCTTCGTGCGCGCCCTGACCAGATGGCCGCACGAGGGCACCCCCGACAACCCGGAAGGCTGGCTGATAACCGTGGCGCGCAACCGGCAACGAGACCTCTACAGGTCGGCGGCATACCGAACGAGCGCCCCGCTGGACGACGAATCGCGGGGCATCAGTGCCTTCGATGAGATCGACCCCGATGCAATCCCCGACAAACGTCTCGCCCTCTTGTTCGTCTGCGCGCATCCGGCAATCGACGCGGGCATCCGCACTCCGCTCATGCTGCAGACGGTATTGGGTTTCGACGCAGCACAGATCGCCACGATGTTCGCCATTCCCGAATCCACGATCGCTGGGCGGCTCGTGCGGGCGAAGCGCCGTATCAGAGATGCCCGCATCCCCTTCGCCGTTCCGGAAAAACGCGACATGGCAAGCCGTCTGCCCGCTGTGCTCGAGGCCGTCTACGGCTGCTACGCGATTCAGTGGCAAAGAGCTCCAGGCGCGACCGACCGCGGCGCTCTTGCGGACGAGGCGCTCTATCTCGCGATCACCCTCGCATCGCTTCTGGCCACTGAGCCGGAAGCCTTCGGCCTGGCCGCGCTGATCTGCCTGTCGATGGCCAGAGCGGGAGCCCGCGACGGCGGTGCCTTCGTGCCGCTCGACGAGCAGGACGTGTCGCTCTGGGATGCCTCGCTCATCAGGGAGGGCGAACGATATCTGCGACAGGCTCACGCGCTCGGCAGCATCGGCCGCTTTCAGCTGGAGGCGGCGATCCAGTCGGTGCACTGCGATCGCGCCGTCTCCGGCACAACGGACCTGGTGGCTCTGCGTGCACTCTACGAGGGCCTCATCCGGGTCGCACCGACACTCGGCGCACTCGTCTCTCTCGCAGCCACCATAGCCGAAATCGATGGCCCAGAAGCAGGACTCGACCGCTTGAACGCGCTCGAGGGCTCCGAAATCGGACGATTCCAACCGGCCTGGGCGACCCGAGCCCACCTGCTCGCCGAACTGGGGCAGGCGGAGGACGCGAGAACCGCCTTCGCCCGCGCGATCTCGCTCACGACCGATCCGCGACTCCGCGACTACCTGCAACGGCGCAGCGACGCACTCAGCTAGCCACGCACAGCCTCCACATTCACGAAGCGGACGTCCCCAAAACCGTGCCCGATTTTCATCCCCCGCGACAACGTCATAGTCTCGCAGGCATGCCCGTCGACTCCCCGATCGCCGCGACGCCCTCGCGACAGCCCGGCCTGTTCGGCCGCGGGTACCTGTGGGTCACCATCGGCTCCTGCGCGCTCGTCTTCCTCTCCGCCTTCGAGTCGCTCGCCGTGACCACTGTGATGCCGATCGTCAGCGCCGACCTCGACGGCACGAGCCTCTACGCCCTCGCCTTCGCCGGGCCGCTCGCGACGGGCGTGATCGGGATGGTCGTGGTGGGTAACTGGTGCGATCGCATCGGGCCGGTCGTGCCGCTCTACACCTCCACCGTGCTGTTCACTGTGGGGCTCATTGTCGCGGGCGCGGCAAGTACGATGCCGATGCTCGTGGGCGGTCGTCTTCTGCAGGGTCTCGGCAGCGGCGGCACGACGGTCGCGCTCTACGTCGTGGTCGCGCGAGTGTATCCGGCCAGGCTGCATCCGTCGATCTTCGCCGGCTTCGCCGCGGCCTGGGTTATCCCCTCGCTCGTCGGCCCGGTCGCCGCAGGCTTCGTCGCGGAGACCTGGAGCTGGCACTGGGTATTTCTCGGAGTCGTCGGGCTCGTTCTTCTCGCCACCGGGATGATCGTGCCCGCGCTGCGTGGGCTTGAGCGAGGCCGCGGAGGCGCACCCCTGGCGCCTTGGGCGGCCGACCGCATCGCATGGTCCGTCATCGCCGCCGGGTGCGTGCTCGCGCTCGACCTGCTCGCGGACATCCCGATCATCGGCGGTGTTCTTGCGGTGGCGGCCGCCGTGCTCGCGGTTGTGGCGGTGCGCCCGCTGCTGCCGCCCGCGACCCTGCGCGCGAAACGCGGACTGCCAAGCGTCATTCTGCTCCGTGGACTCGCTGCCGCCGCGTACTTCGGCGCCGAGGTGTACCTGCCGTACCTCCTCATTGCGGACTACCAGTTCTCGGCGAAGCTCGCTGGCCTCGCCCTCACCCTCGGTGCCGTCGCCTGGGCGGGGGCCTCGTGGCTCCAGGGCCGAATGAGCGAGACCATGCGCCACGCGACGTGCACGGTCATCGGATGTGCCCTCGTCATCCTGGCGATCGTCGTCGCCTTCGTCACGGCGCTGTTCACACTCGACCCCATGATTGCGATCGTGGGCTGGGCTGTCGCGGGCGGAGGCATGGGGCTCATGTATCCACGCATGAGCACGCTGACGCTCGCCTTCTCCTCGCCAGGAAACCAGGGGTTCAACAGCTCGGCGCTGACGATCGCCGACTCCCTCGGAGGGGCGCTGGCCCTCGCTGCCACGGGTCTCGTGTTCGCGAGCAACTCCTTCGCCGGGGTGTTCGCCTTCACCGCCGTCATCGGCGTTCTCGCACTCCTGATCGCACCGCGCGTCTCTCCCCGGCGCGGTGCCCGCGCGGGGGTTCCGGTGGGCGACAGCGTCGCGCTCGACTGACTCCTACTGCTGCGCGCGCTCCAGCACCAGTTCACGCACGCGGGCGGCATCCGCCTGGCCCTTCATGGCCTTCATGACGGCGCCGATCACGGCTCCGGCCGCCTGCACCTTGCCGTCGCGAATCTTCTCGAGAACGTCGGGCTGGGCGGCGAGGGCCTCGTCGATCGCGGCAATGAGGGCACCGTCGTCCGACACGACCTTCAGGCCACGCTTCTCGACGACCTCGGCCGGGGATCCCTCGCCGGCGATGACGCCCTCGAGCACCTGCCGCGCGAGCCGGTCGGTGAGCTCGCCGGAGTCCACGAGCGCCACAAGCGCGGCGACGTGCTCCGGCGACACGAGCGATGACGGGTCGGCATCCGCGATGTTGGCAAGCCTCGCGATCTCGCCGGTCCACCACTTGCGAGCGGACTGCGCCGAGGCCCCTGCCGCGACGGTCTGTTCGATCTCGGTGAGCAGGCCGGAATTCTGCACGTCCTGGAACTCAAGGTCGGTGAAGCCCCAGGCATCCTTGAGCCTGCGACGACGGATGGCCGGGGCCTCGGGCAGCGCGGCGCGCAGCTCCTCGATCAGCTCGGCCGAGGGCTCGACCGGCAGGAGGTCGGGCTCGGGGAAGTATCGGTAGTCGTCCGCGTCGCTCTTCGGACGCCCGGCCGAGGTCACGCCCGTGTCTTCGTGCCAGTGGCGCGTCTCCTGGGTGATCGTGCCGCCCTTTGCGAGGACAGCCGCCTGGCGCTGGATCTCGTAGCGGATGGCGCGCTCGACGCTGCGCAGGCTGTTCACGTTCTTGGTCTCTGTGCGAGTGCCAAGCTTGCCTGAGCCGCGCGGCGAGAGCGAGATGTTGGCGTCGCAGCGCAGATTGCCGCGCTCCATCTTGGCTTCGGAGATGCCGAGGGAGACGACGATGTCGCGAATGGTCGAGACGTAGGCCTTCGCGAGCTCCGGGGCATCATGCTCTGCTCCGGTGATCATGTTGGTGACGATCTCCACGAGCGGAACACCCGCGCGGTTGTAGTCCACGAGCGAGTGATCCGCGCCCTGGATGCGGCCGGTCGCGCCACCGACGTGCGTGAGTTTGCCCGCATCCTCCTCCATGTGTGCCCGCTCGATCGACACCTGCACGACGCGACCGTTCGGCAGCTCGACCTCGACGTTGCCGTCGTGAGCGATCGGCTCGTCATACTGGCTGATCTGGTAGTTCTTGGCGAGATCGGGGTAGAAGTAGTTCTTGCGTGCGAAGCGGCTCGATGGCGCGATCTCGCAACCGAGGGCGAGGCCGAGGCTGATCGAGTACTTGATCGCCTGCTCGTTGACCACGGGCAGCGAGCCCGGCAGGCCAAGATCCACCGGGGTGATGTTGGTGTTCGGCTCGCCTCCGAAGAAGTTCGGTGCATCCGAAAACATCTTGGTGCGCGTGTTCAGCTCAACGTGCACCTCGAAGCCGAGCACGGGCTCGAACAGTTCGAGAGCCTTGTCAAAGTCCATCAGTTCTGCCTTGGCCATCAGGCACCCACCTTCAGCTCGGGGGCCTGGCTGATCAGCGCGTGCCCCCACTTGTCTTCAAGCAGCGCCTCGAGCGCCGCTCCCACTGAGTAGAGCCGCGCATCCGCACGAGCCGGCGCCATGAGCTGGATGCCCGTCGGCAGCCCGTCCTCCGGCGCGAGTCCCATGGGCAGGCCCATTCCGGGCACGCCCGCGAGGTTCGCGGGGATCGTGGTGACATCGTTCAGGTACATGGCCAGCGGATCCTCGATCTTCTCCCCGAGCTTGAATGCCGTGGTCGGCGCTGCCGGGCTGATCAACACATCCGCCTTCTCGAACGCGGCATCGAAGTCGCGCTGGATGAGCGTGCGCACCTTCTGCGCGCTGCCGTAGTAGGCGTCGTAGTAGCCGGCGCTGAGCGCGTAGGTGCCGAGGATGATGCGGCGCTTGACCTCGGGACCGAAACCTGCCTCGCGTGTCGCGGCCATGACATCCTCGACCGTTCCACCGCCGGGTGGATTGACTCGCAGGCCGAAGCGTACGGAGTCGAACTTGGCCAGGTTGCTCGAGGCCTCCGCCGGGAGGATCAGGTAGTACGCAGCAATCGCGTACTCGAAGTTCGGCGCGCTCACCTCGACGATCTCGGCACCGGCGGAAGCCAGCACCTCGAGCGACTCGGCGAAGCGGCTGCGAACGCCGACCTGGAAGCCATCGCCGTTCAGCTGCGTGACCACGCCGATGCGCACACCCTTCAGCGAACGATCTCGCGCACCCTCTCGGGCTGCGTCTGCGAAGGACGGCCAGGCATCCTTGAGCGAGGTCGAGTCGCGCGGGTCGTAGCCGCCGATGACGTCGTGCAGCAGTGCCGCATCGAGCACCGTACGCGTGACCGGGCCCACCTGGTCGAGCGATGACGCGAGCGCGATTGCGCCGTAGCGCGACACTCCGCCGTAGGTCGGCTTCACGCCCACGGACCCCGTGACCGCTGCGGGCTGCCTGATCGACCCGCCCGTGTCCGAACCGAGTGCGAGCGGCGCCTCGAATGCGGCCACTGCCGCGGCCGAACCACCACCGGAACCGCCGGGGATGCGGTCAAGGTCCCACGGGTTGTGGGTGGCGCCGAACGCGGAGTGCTCGGTGGAGGAGCCCATCGCGAACTCGTCCATGTTGGTCTTGCCGAGCGGCACGAGGTGCGCGTCGCGGAGCTTGCGCACGACGGTCGCGTCGTACGGCGGAACCCAGCCCTCGAGCATCTTCGAGCCGGCGGTCGAGGGCATGTCGATCGTGCAGAGCACATCCTTGATGGCGATGGGAACACCCGCCAGTGGCCCGAGCTTGTCGCCCGCGGCGCGACGCGCGTCGACACCCGCGGCAACTTCCAGGGCAGCGGATGACACGTGCAGGAACGCGTGGACGTCACCGTCGACCGCGGCGATGCGGTCGAGGTGAGCGCGGGTCGCCTCGACGCTCGAGACGTCCCCCGACTGCAGTTTCGCGCTCAGCTCGGCCGCCGTGAGTCTGGTCAAATCACTCACTGTTCTTCTCCCAAAATCGCCGAGACGCGGAATCTGCTGCCGTCATGGTCGGGCGCCCCGGCGAGCGCCTGCTCCGTCGTGAGCGTCTCGCCCGGCACGTCGGGCCGGAACACGTTGACCATTCTGATCGGATGGCTCGTGGCCGGAACATCCGCCGTCGCCACCTCAGACACCTTCGCGATCGAATCGATGATCACGCCGAGCTCACCGGTGAGCTTCTCGATCTCCTCGGGGGTGAGGGCGATCCTGGCGAGGTTCGCGAGGTGTGCGACCTGACCTGTAGTGATCGCGTGGGGGGACTCAGGACTGGTTTCAGACATACGGCTCCGGGCTCGTGGCTTCGCGGGAATACGGCAATTCTAGTCCGTGGGCACCCGGCGCCTTCCGCAGGAGCCGCGCCCGGCGACCGTCAGTTGAGCGTGCGGCTCGCATCCATCGTCGTGCCCTGGGTGACGAGCGACCCGTGGTTCAGGCCGATGAGCGCGAGATTGCGCATCGACTCAGAACCGGGCGCGAAGTAACCGAGGTGGCCGGCGGACGCTGTCAACGCGTGATGCGTGATCGGGTCAACGCCGCCAGCCACACTCATCCTGTGGGCACCAAAGGTGCCCGATCCCGGGTCACTGCCATAGAAGGCAGAGTTGACCACGGGATCCCAGGCTGCTTCCCCCACATAAACATTGTTGTTCTTCACCGACAGCGCGGATGCGGTCTGCGCCGCACTTCCCGGCGATCCGATCAACGCGAGCGCGTCCACGTGCATGGCGCCCTTGGCAAGTTCGATCATCGCCGCAGTCGAGCCGTAGGAGTGCCCGATCACCGTCACAAAGGGTTCAGAGCCGCTGCGTACCGCCTGCACCCCGTCGATTGCTCGCCCCATGAGGTCGGCACCCTGGTCGGCGAGCTTCAGGGATGCGATGCCCGTGATCCCCGGAGTCTGGTAGCCGATCCAGGCCACCGTGGCCACCGTCTTGCCCGCCATCGATGGATCGTGCGCCGCAAGCGTGGAGACCCACTTGGTCTGCTCCCGGTTCAGGTCGGTCGCGACGTTCGTCCAGGTGTTCAGTGCGGTGTCGACGGAGAAGAACATTCCGGGCACGAGGTAGCTCACGTAGTCGGCCGTCGCGAGATCACCCACCACGATGGCCGCCCGACCCGAACCATCAGATTCGAAGGTCAACAGGGACTTGGTCGGTGCAACCGAGCCCGGCGTCGCCGCGGCCGTGGGACTCTGCAGCGCCTTCTGCACCTGCTCGAGCATGTGCAGCTTGACTCGCGCGTTGACGATTTCTCCGCGGCCGAGCCCCCGCATCGACGATTTCAGCTCGCGTATGGAGGTGTTCAGGTAGCTGCGATTTGCGCCATTGCGCACCTCGAATGGCACGCCGGGGAGATTGCCGATGACCTCGGGAGAGACCTTGGCAAGGGCGGCGCGTGCGCTCGGCGAGGTGGTCGCCCACCAGGCCGTGACCTCCCGCGCGGCCGGCGGGTTCTTCACGAGGCTCGCCATGAGGCCCTTGTTGTGCGAGACGAAGCTGCTCAGTTCCGCACGCGGCAGCAGGGCGAGCTGGCCAAGCAGGGCCGTGCCCCTCAGTTTCGGCAACAGCGCGAGATCCACCCTCGTCGCGGCTGTGCCGCCGTTGGCCGTTGCCGCACCATCACCGACACCCGCGCCCACACCACCGGGAGTCCCCACGACCGAGGTGTCTGGCTGCGTGAGCGACGCGGGAATGGCCCACGGAAGCGCCGATCCTGTGCCGTCTCCCGCCGTTCCATTTGCCCCAGCACGGAGGGAGTCGGAGTCACTGGAACGGATGCCGGAGAGCATCGGCCCGCGGGCCAGAATGAAGGAATCTGAGCGATCGGTGACCCCGGTCGACACGATCTGCTGGCCGATTTCGTGCAGCCCAAAGGCCTCTGCGACGCCATTGACAGCACCAGAGGGGGTAAGTAGAGCTGCGACAATAACCAGCAAATCGGCCTATCTGCTCGCCATCGGCGCCGCGGGGGGATGGCGCCTCAACGAAAATTCCGTGCACCCCCAATAGTAGGGTCATTGTTACCGCTCACCTAGGGATTCCGTGAGAAATATATGCAAATATTTCTTCGCCGGCGGGTGCGGCTCAGTCGAGGGCGGCCGGGCCCTCGGTCACGAGAATGGCGAATTGGGCGGCATCGATGATGCGAATACCCAACTCTTCCGCTTTGCCGAGTTTCGATCCGGCACCAGGGCCAGCCGCCACGAAGTCGGTCTTCTTCGACACGCTCGAGGCGGCCTTGCCTCCCGCGTTGATGATCGCTTCCTGTGCTCCCTCGCGGGTGAAACCCTCAAGGCTCCCCGTGGCAACGACCGTGAGGCCGGTCAGCACTCCCCCGGCCTCTGAGGCTGCGCCGGGGCCAGGATGACCGGGAATCGAGAACTGCACGCCGGCATCCGTCCAGCGCTCGATGATCTCCACGTGCCAGGGAACCTGGAACCAGGCGAGCAGGGATTCCGCAATGATGCTGCCAACACCGTCGACGGCCGCGAGATCTTCCTCCGAGGCCGACCGAATGGCCTCCAGCGAGCCGAAGTACGTGGCGAGCGCGCGCGCAGCGACCGGGCCGACGTGACGGATGTTGAGCGCCACGAGCAGGCGCCACAGCTCCTTCGTCTTCGCCTTCTCCAGCTCGCTGATCAGCTTGATCGCCGCGCTCGACAGCACGAAATCTTCGTCCCCGTCGAATTCTGCAGCGGGGTCGAACGGGGGATCCGCATCCTTGCCCTTTTTCTTGCGCTGGCGCTGGAACGGCGTCTCGATTCTCGGCGTTCCGTCGTCGTTCAGTTTGATGTGCCCGTCTTCGTTGTCGCGCACGGTCACTCTGATCGGGAAAAGGTCGCGACTGGTGAGCGCGAACAGGCCCGCCTCGGTGACGAGCGGGGGGTCGGCCGGGTAATCGGGCTGGGTGAGTGCGGCAGCGCCGACCTCTCCGAGCCCCTCGATGTCGAGCACGCCTCGGCTGCCGATGTGCTCGACGCGACCACGCACCTGGGCGGGGCAGCTCTTCGCGTTCGGGCAGCGCAGGTCGATGTCGCCCTCCTTGGCCGGGGCGAGCGCTGTTCCACACTCCGGGCAGTGGCTCGGCATCACGAACGCGCGCTCGGTGCCGTCGCGCAGTTCGACCACGGGGCCCAATACCTCGGGGATGACATCCCCCGCCTTGCGGAGCACGACCGTGTCGCCGATCAGTACGCCCTTCGCCTTCACGACGTCCTGGTTGTGCAGCGTGGCCTGGCGCACCTCGCTGCCAGCGACACGCACCTTCTCCATCACGGCGAAGGGGGTAACCCGCCCCGTGCGTCCGACGCTCACCACGATGTCGAGGAGCTTCGTGTTGACCTGCTCCGGCGGGTACTTGTAGGCGATGGCCCAGCGGGGGGCGCGACTGGTGGCGCCGAGTTCTTCGTGCAGGGCCAGCTCATCCACTTTGATCACGATGCCGTCGATCTCGTGCTCGACGCTGCCGCGGTTCTCGCCGAAATATCGGATGAACTCCGCCGCGTCCTTCGCTGTGCGCTTGACCTCGAAGTGCGTGCTCGTGGGCAGGCCCCAACCGCTCAGCAGTGCATAGACCTCGGACTGCGAGCTGACCGGTGGGTCGGGCCAGGCGCCGATGCCGTGCACGAGCATGCTCAGTCGGCCGAGCCGTCGATACATGCGATCCAGCGCGGCCTCGCTCTTCTTCTCCTTCACCTGTCGCAGGCTGCCAGAGGCCGCATTCCTGGCATTCGCGAACACCCTCTCACCCGCCGCCACCTGGTCGGCGTTGAGCTGGTCGAAGATGGCGGTCTCGAAGAACACTTCTCCGCGCACCTCGACGATGGGCGGATGCCCCGTGCCTGCGAGCCTCGTCGGAATGTTCTTCACGTGGGCGATGTTCTCCGTGACGTCTTCGCCGACCACCCCGTCGCCGCGGGTGGCGGCGCTGACGAGCTGGCCGTTCTCGTAGCGCAGGTTGATCGCGAGGCCGTCGATCTTGAGCTCGCACAGGTAGTCGACCCTGCGGCCGGCGCTGCGCTCGGTCTTGGCGGCCCACTCCTCGAATTCCTCGATCGAGAACACGTTGTCGAGGCTCAGCATCGGCTCGGCGTGCCGCACCGGAGCGAACAGGGTCGAGTCCGCCCGACCGCCCACGGTCTGGGTGGGGCTGTCCTGGCTCTGCAGCTCGGGGAACAGGCGCTCAAGCTGCTCGAGCCGGTGGATCATGAGGTCGTACTCTGCGTCACTCACGAGCACTTCGTCGCGTTCGTAGTACGCGTCGCGCAGTTCGAGGATGCGCGTGGTCAGCTCCCCGGCCTCCGCGCCCGCCTGCTCAAGGGACAACCGCTCGGTGTCTGTGTCTGCTGCGCCACCCGTCGTTTCTGCCACGGAGCAAGTCTAGGCAAGACCCCCGTCATCCGAACCGCTCTCCCCAGACTCGTCCGGAGCCTTTTCGTGCAGGAAGGGAGGAAGTTTCGAGGGCGGGGTGCCGCAGCTCAGGCGTCTGCGGGAACGGGCAGATCCGCGCTGACCGTGGCGTCGATCGTGAACTGGCCAAGCACGCGGGTGCCGACGTAGATCACCGCGGTCTGGCCGGTGGAGACGCCGTTGATGGGGTTCTCCGGCGTGAGCACGAGCTCGCCGTCGATGAGCACGGCAGACGCCGGCACCGGATCGGAGTGGGCGCGCACCTGCACGTGGCAGTCGAACGGAACGTCAGGATCGACGGGAGGCTGGCCGACCCAGCTGAACCGGCGCCCGGAGAGCTGCGCGAGATCGAGGGCCTCGCGCGGGCCGACGACGACCTCGTTGCTCGCTGGCTTGACCTCTAGTACGAAGCGAGGCCGGCCATCCGGACTCGGAACGCCGAGGTTGAGCCCCTTGCGCTGCCCGATCGTGAATGCCGCGGCGCCCTCGTGGCTGCCGACGATCTCGCCGGAGCGATCGCGGATGACGCCCTTCTCTGCCCCGATGCGTTCGGCCAGCCATCCGCGGGTGTCGCCGTCCGGAATGAAGCAGATGTCGTGGCTGTCCGGCTTGGTCGCAACGCTGAAGCCGCGAGCGGCGGCCTCCGCGCGCACCTCGGCCTTCGACGGCGTCGACCCGAGCGGGAACATGCTGTGGGCGAGCTGCTCGGCGCTGAGCACGCCGAGCACGTAGGACTGGTCCTTGGCCCAGTCGGCCGCGCGGTGCAACTCGGGGTTGCCGTCGGCATCCATCACGATGCTCGCGTAGTGCCCTGTGGCAACAGCGTCGAAGCCGAGGTCGAGAGCCTTCTCAAGCAGGGCTGCGAACTTGATGCGCTCGTTGCAGCGCATGCACGGGTTGGGCGTGCGGCCCGCCGAGTACTCTGCGATGAAGTCGTCCACGACGTCGAGCTTGAAGCGCTCGGAGAAGTCCCAGACGTAGTACGGGATGCCGATGATGTTGGCCGCTCGCTGGGCGTCCATCGAGTCCTCGATCGTGCAGCATCCGCGGCTTCCAGTGCGCAGCGTTCCCGGCATCCGACTGAGCGCCAGGTGCACTCCGACCACCTCGTGCCCCGCGTCGACGGCGCGCGCCGCGGCCACGGCGGAGTCGACCCCGCCACTCATCGCTGCCAAAACCTTCACCGGTCAAGTGTACGCGGGGCGCCACGCAGCGCCCGATTCGCAGGCTTCTCGACCGCGGGTCAGGGGATGTCGGTGAGGGTCTTTTCGACCGCGCCGAGACGGGCGTCGATCCTGTCGAGGCGCTCGAGGATCGCGCGACTGGCCGCGGTGTTCGCCTCGAGTGCCACCTGCAGCTCAGGGCTCGCGGGGGACGCAGAGTTCATCTGCGACTTCGACTTGAAGTACGAGTTCATGATCGCGTAGGTGATGCCTCCACCGATCGCAACAACGGGGATGAGCCAATAGAAATCCATCAGACGGTCTCGCTTTCGTGGTCAGTATTTTCATCGCGGGCAACCGCATCGACAAGAGCCTCTGCGGTGAGTTCAATCGCGAACGGCACGACCTCGAAGAACTTGAGGGCCTTGCCGTCGTCGGACAGCTCGAGGTGGCCGGCGATGAAACCGGCCTCCTCGAGCTTGGTCAGGTGCATGTACAGCAGCGCGCGCGACATCGACACCCGCCTGGCCAGCTCGCTCACGTGAAGCGGCTCGCTGGACAGCGACGCGATGATGCGCATGCGTTGCGGACTTGAGATCGCGGCGAGTCTGCGACTGAGTTCTTCAGTATTCATCGTCACCATTCCTTGCACCTGTCAGTAATATATTACATGTGCAGCACTACCGCAACCTCACCGCCCAAATGAAGGAACGAAGAGGGCTTGGCCCACAAACTTCCCCGTGTTTCCGGGGAGCTGCGCGCGCAAAGGACGACCAACTCCTTCATTTGGGCGGAGACGGGGCGGATGGGCGGGGTTGGGCAAGTGGGAGAGGAAGGCCAGAGAGGTGAAGGCAGGGGCGGATGCGCGGGAGCAGCCAGCGCGGCTAGCGGGCCACGTCGCGGGCGGCGTAGCCGGCGCGGAGGGCGCGCTCGTGGGCTGCGGGCAGCGCGGCGAGGAACGCGTCGACATCGGCTTCGGTCGTGGTGTGTCCCACGGTGATGCGCAGCGCGCCGAGCGCCTCCGCGTCGTCGAGTCCCATGCCGATGAGCACGTGCGAGGCCTCGGGGATGCCCGCCTGGCAGGCCGAACCGGTGCTGACCGAGACGCCGGCGGCATCCAGCAGGAAGAGCAGCGAGTCGCCCTGGCAGCCGGGGAAGGTGAAGTGCACATTGTTGTCGACGCGATCGACCGGGTCCCCGCGCAGCACGGCGGACGGCACGGCGGCGCGTACCCCGGCGATGAGCCGGTCGCGCAGCGGCTGCAGCGAGGCCACGGGATGCTGCGCCGCCACCCCGAACGCGATCGCGGCCGGCGCATCCTGGGTTCCGGAACGCACGTCGCGCTGCTGCCCTCCCCCGTGGATGAGCGGCACCACGGATGCCGTGCGCGAGAGCGCAAGCGCCCCGATGCCGAGCGGTCCGCCGATCTTGTGTGCCGAAACGCTGAGCGCAGCAAGCCCGGACGAGGCGAAGTCGATCGGCACGTGCTTGTATGCCGAGACCGCATCGACGTGCACCGGGATGCCGTGGGCGCCTGCGAGCGCGACCACCTCCGTGATGGGCTGGATCGTGCCCACCTCGTTGTTGGCCCAGAGCAGGGTGGCGAACGCGACGTCATCCGGATGCTCAAGGGCCGCGGCGAGCGCGTCGAGTCGGATGCGTCCGAGTTCGTCGATCGGCAGCCACTCGATGACGGCACCCTCGTAGCGCTCCAGCCACTCGACCGTGTCGACCGTGGCGTGGTGTTCCCCGCGGGGGGCGAGGATGCGGGGACGGGGTTTCGATACGGTCGCAGAGCGACCTACTCGACCAGCGTCTGCCGCAGAGCGACCAGCGGGCACCGCATCGTTTCGCGCCCAGTACAGCCCCTTGATCGCGAGGTTGACCGACTCCGTGCCTCCCGAAGTGAACACGACCTCGATCGGATCGCAGCCGAGCGAGTCCGCGACCTGCTCGCGGGCCTCCTCGAGCATCCGCTTCGCGTTCTGTCCCTGGCTGTGAATCGAGGACGGGTTGCCGACCAGGTCGAGTGCGTCGACGTAGGCCGCACGCGCCTCCGGCAGCATGGGCGTGGTCGCGGCGTGGTCGAGATAGACGGCCATCGCATCCTCCCCGCGGGCCGTGACACCGGCTGCTCGCTCGCAGTCATTACTCTAGAACGCATGCCTGATGCACAGCCGTCCAGCGCGAGCGAGACCGATTCCCTACGCGATCTCGGGGTGCGTTCCACCGGCGACGGCGGGCAGATCCGCGTCTTCTCGGCCTCCGCGAGTTCGATGGAGCTCTGCCTGCTCAACGACAACGACTCCGACTGGGTCTCCGAGAGCATCCAGCTCACGAGGGATGCCGCGGGCGTCTGGTCGGGCACCTCGCCCCGCCTCGTCCCCGGTGCGCACTACTCGCTGCGCGCGGACGGACCGGATACCCCCACGAACCGCTTCGACCCCACCATGCACCTCATCGACCCGTACGCCCGCGGGCTCGCGCGCACGGCATCCGGCGAATGGCGCTCCTATGTGCAGGACAACGACTTCGACTGGGCCGGCGTCTCCAAGCCAAATACGCCGCTCGACCACACCGTCATCTACGAGGCCCACGCCAAGGGCATCTCGAAGCTCAACCCCGCGGTTCCCGAGGAGCTGCGCGGCACCTACGCAGGCCTCGCGCACGACACCGCGATCGCGTACCTGAAAGACCTCGGCGTGACCGCGATCGAACTGCTGCCCGTGCACCAGTTCGTGAGCGAGCAGCGGCTGATCAAACAGGGCCTCAGCAACTACTGGGGCTACAACACCCTTAACTTCTTCACCCCGCACGCCGCCTATGCGTCGCGCTCCGCCCAGTTCGGCGGCACCGGCGCCGTGCTGCGCGAGTTCAAGGGCATGGTGCGACTGCTGCACGACGCCGGCCTCGAGGTCATCCTCGACGTGGTGTTCAACCACACCTCGGAGGAGGGAATCGGCGGGCCGACAACGAGCCTGCGCGGTCTCGACAACGCGAGCTACTACCGGCAGGATGCCCAGGGCCACTACATCGACGTCACCGGATGCGGCAACACGGTCAATTTCGCGTCCCCGGTCGCGCAGCGGCTCGTGCTCGACTCCCTGCGCTACTGGGCAAACGAGGTGCAGGTCGACGGCTTCCGCTTCGACCTGGCCGTGACGCTCGGACGTGACGAGAACGTGAACTTCGACCCCGCGCATCCGCTGCTCGAGGCCATCGTGAACGACCCGCAGCTCGCCGGAGTGAAGATGATCGCTGAGCCCTGGGACGTCGGAGAGGGCGGCTGGCAGGTCGGCGGCTTCCCGCGCGGGTGGTCGGAGTGGAACGACGACTATCGCGATCGCGCGCGCAGCTTCTGGCTCACCGACATCGCGGCGGCGCGGTCGGCCGGGGCCGCGCCGATCGGGATCGGCCAGCTCGCAGCCAAGCTCTCGGGGTCATCCGGCACCTTCTCGCCCGAACGTGGCCCGCTCGCGAGCGTGAACTTCATCACCGCGCACGACGGCTTCACCGCGGCGGATCTGGTCTCCTACAACCAGAAGCACAATCTGGGCAACGGCGAGAACAACCGTGACGGCACGGACAACAACCATTCCTTCAACTACGGTGTCGAGGGCCAGAGCCACGATCCGGGCATCATCGCCTCTCGTGAGAAAGCGATCCGCAACCTCCTCGGCACGCTCCTGCTCTCGGCCGGCCTGCCGATGATCACGGCGGGCGACGAGTTCGGCCGCAGCCAGCGCGGCAACAACAACGCGTACTGCCACGACAGCGTGCTGACCTGGCTCCCGTGGGAGCGCGAGGACTGGCAGGACAACCTGCTCGCCGTGTCGAGAACGCTGCTGCGACTGCGACGCGATAACCCGGCACTGAGACCGGTGAACTTCGGCGTCTCCGGCGAGAGCGTGCCGTCCGCCAGCCAGATGGACTGGTTCAACAAGGATGGCGTCTCGATGTCGATCGAGGACTGGGACTCCCCCACAGAGCGCACGCTGCAGTACCTGGCGGCATCCACCCCGGAGTTCGAGGAGTTCAACCGCATCCTGCTCGTGGTGCACGGCCTCGAGTCCGACGAGACCGTCACGCTGCCACAGCACGAGGGGGTCAGCGCATACACCCTGCTGTGGAACAGCGCAGCGGATGACGCCCCGGCCGCCGAGCACGCGCCAGGCACGAGGCTCGAGATCGCCGGCGCCTCGATGCAGCTGTTCCGCGCACACTAGAAACGCGAACACCAGACGCGCACACACCCGGGCAGGCACTCATGGCAAACGGCACACCGGCGACGGTCGCGCTCACGGCGGCGGGCATCAACTTCGTCGCGCACTCCTACGAACACGACCCGGCGAACCGCCACTTCGGCACGGAAGCGGCGAGCGCGCTCGGCCTCGAACCCGAGCGCGTATTCAAGACCCTGGTGGCGGATGTCGACGGCCGCCTCGTCGTCGCCATCGTTCCGGTCACGGGCAGCCTCGATCTCGGTGCGCTGGCCGCCTCGCTCGGCGGCAAGCGCGCATCCATGGCCGATCCGGCGCTCGCGCAGCGCAAGACCGGCTACGTCGTGGGCGGCATCAGCCCGATCGGCCAGAAGACCGCGCTCACGACCGTGCTCGACGAGACCGCGGAACTCTTCGACACGGTGTTCGTCTCGGGCGGCAAGAGAGGTTTTGACATCGAGCTCGCGCCCGCCGACCTGGTCGCCGCGACATCCGCCCGCCTCGCGTCCATCGCGCGCGACTAGCCTCGTTCTCGCCCCGCCCGACCCCGCGCGGGTCAGAGCGAGCGAAAGCCCGGGCGCAGGTAGTCGAAGAGCACGCTCGTGTTGGTGTCGGAGACCTCGGGGCGCACGCTGAGTGTTCCCGCGACGAGATCGCGCAGGGCCACGGAGTTCTCGACGGCGACGTGCACGAGAAAGTCGCGATCCCCCGTGACGAAATAGATGCTCTCGACGCTCGGCAGCTGCGCGAGAAAGTCGCGGAACGCGGCGATCTTGGGGCGCGCGTGAGAGTGCAGACGGATGGAGATGAGCGCCTGCAGGCCGCGCCCGAGTGCGACGGGGTCGATGTCGGTGCGGAAGCCGCGGATGATGCCCCGTTCACGCAGGGACCGGATGCGCGCGAGACAGGTCGACGCCGCAATCCCGAGGTGCGCGGCGATCGCGTTGTTCGGAGTGCGCGCGTCGTCGGCGAGCACGCGCAGGATGCCGCGATCGATCTCGTCCAGACCCGACCGAATTTCATTCGGTTCGGTGCCGTGATCGCCGCGTGTGCCTGATGATGTGGCCATACATCCGATCTTATACAGAATTAACTGCGGCATAATTGAGATTCAGCGGAATTATCTTCACAATAGAGTCGATTGACGGTCACTGCCGACCGCCGTGAGTTCCGGTCGTCCAGACCGAGGAGAAGAGAGCCAACACATGAGCGTCACAGCCCCGCCGAAGTCCGCGATTGTCGTAGGGGCAGGGATGGTCGGGCTCGCCACGGCCTGGCACCTGCAGGAGCACGGCGTTGCAGTCACCATTCTCGACAAGGCCGGAGTCGCCAGCGGCTCGTCCTGGGGCAACGCCGGATGGCTCACCCCCGGCATGGCGATGCCGTTGTCCGACCCCTCCGTCTGGAGCTACGGCCCCAAGGCGCTTCTCGACCCGAACGCCCCGCTGCACGTGCCGTTTCGCGTCGACCCCAAGCTGTGGAGCTTCCTCCTCCGCTTCGCGAGTCGCGGAACGATGCGCGCCTGGGACCGCACCATGGCCGCCCTCACCCCGATCGACACCATCGCCCTCGAGTCCTTCGACGAACTGACCACAAACGGTGTCGACTCCGTGACGCACGAGGGCCCATTCGTCATCGGCTTCAAGAAAGAGAAAGACAGCCGCGGATTCGTCCACGAGTTGGAGAACGTCGCCCGCCACGGGCAATCGGTGCCCTTGCATCGCGTGGAGAACCCGCACGAGCTCGCACCGCAGCTTTCGGACAACGTCTCCACAGTGTTGGCCCTCGAGGGCCAACGCTTCATCGAGCCTGGCCCCTTCGTCGAGGCCCTCGGTCGCGCCGTCGTCGCCCGTGGTGCGCGGCTGGAGAGCACGGCGACCGTCACGGGCGTCAGGCACGAAGCCGGCGGCGTCGTCGTCGACACTGCCGGCGGGGAGGCGGTGCGGGCGGATGTCGTGGTGCTGGCAACGGGAGCCTGGTTACCCAAGCTGGCCAGGCCTTTCGGACTTCGCACGCTCATCCAGGCCGGACGCGGATACTCCTTCAGTGTGCCGACCGTCGAACCCACGAAATACCCCGTGTACTTTCCGATCGAGCGCGTCGCCTGCACGCCGTACGAGGGTCGCTTCCGCATCGCGGGCACTATGGAATTCCGCAGGCCGGATGAGGCGTTCCAACCGCGCCGCGTCGAGGCAATCCTGAACGCCGTGCGACCCCTCTTCACCGGGATGGACCTGGAGGATCGCAAGGACGAGTGGGTGGGCTCCCGCCCGGTCACCCCCGACGGGCTCCCCGTGATCGGCGCGAGCAATACGCCCGGCGTCTACATGGCGGGCGGACACGGGATGTGGGGCATCGTTCTCGGGCCAGCAACCGGCAAACTGCTCGCCCACCAGATCGTCACCGGCGAAGTTCCTGCGGAGCTCGCACCGTTCGACCCGTTACGCTGAGTCGTGCCTCGCTCGAGCCTGTTCCCCTCCGCCGAAGGCCCTCGCGCGGTCATCGACCTCGACGCCATCCGGCACAACGTCGGGGTGCTGATTCGCGCGGCAGCGCCAGCGAAGGTCATGGTCGTCGTCAAGGCCGACGGCTATGGCCACGGTGCAGCGGCCGTCGCGAAAGCGGCACTTGAGGCCGGAGCGTCCGAACTCGGGGTCGCGACGGTCCCGGAGGCGCTCGCGCTGCGGGCCGCGGGCGTGACCGCTCCCGTGCTCGCCTGGCTGCACACGCCATCCACCGACTTCGAGAGCGCACTGGATGCCGACGTCACGCTCGGCGTCTCGTCTCTCGACCAGCTCGCGGCCATCCGCGTGGCGGCGAGATCCCGCGGCGTCCAGGCCAGCGTCGACCTCAAGATCGACACCGGCCTGAACCGCAACGGCTGCGCCTCGAGCGACTGGCCAGCTTTCTTCGCGGAGGCGGCGCGGGCCGTGGCGACCGGTGAGGTTTCCGTGCGCGGCATCTTCTCGCACCTCGCCTGCGCGGATGACCCGGCGAGCCCGGTGACGTCGCAGCAGCTCCTGAAATTCCGAGAGGGCATCGCCGCCCTGCAAGCACACGGCATCACGCCCCGGGTGCGCCACCTCGCCAACTCTGCCGCGACGCTCACGCGCCCGGACACCCACTTCGACCTCGTGCGCGCGGGGATCGCGAGCTACGGCCTCTCTCCCGTCGACGGACAGGACTTCGGGCTCGCACCGGCACTCTCCCTGATCGCCCCGGTCGCCCTCACTAAGCGGGTCGCGGCCGGTGAGGGCGTGTCGTACGGACACACCTGGATCGCGCCACACGACACGACGGTCGCGCTCATCCCGCTCGGCTATGCAGACGGCATCCCACGCTTGCTCTCGGGGCGCTTCGATGTCGCGATCGGCGGCAGGCGCTACCCCGCGGTCGGGCGGGTGTGCATGGACCAGTTCCTCGTCGATCTCGGTGACGAGTCGTCCGTGAAGGTGGGAGACGACGCCACGATCATCGGAGCGGGCACGGACGGGTTCACAGAGTGGGCCGAGCGCCTCGGCACGATCCACTACGAACTGGCCACGAGCATCCGCGGGCGCGTCGAGCGGGTCTACATCGGCGCGTAACCCGGAGCCCGCCACACCGGGCAGCGACCCGCAGACTCAGTGTGCGAGAACGATGAGTCCGAGTTCTGCTGGCGAAGCGAGCAGCGGATGCTTCGGCACGACACGCACGTTGTAGCCGAAGCCGCCAGCGCGGTCGAGCGTCACGCTGCCGCCGAACTGCACCGCCCCCGCGTCATCCGCCCGATCGGACTGGTTCCGCGTGGCCGCGACCGTCTGCCCGGAGACCATCTCGAGCTCGGTGTACTGCGGGTCGATGAGCTCGTCACCCGAGCCGGTGCGCCCGTGGGCGACCTGCACCGACACGTCGTCGGGCCCCAGACCGTCGAGGTTCACGTACGCTCGCACGTGGAGCGTGTCGCCGAGCTGCGGTGCAGCATCCACCCCACCGGATTCGACGTGGGGAACGGACACGCGAGGCCAGGCCTCGATCACGCGCGCCTTCCACGCCGCGAGATCGCGCGCACCCGAGTAGGAGTCCGCAGCGACAGCACGCTCGGAGTGCGCGGCGGGCACGTAGAGCCGTTCCACGTACTCCCGCACCATCCGATCGGCGGAGAGCTCTGGGGACAGCGTCGACAGGGTGTGCCTGATCGACTCGACCCAGCGCGTGGGCACCCCGTCGCTGCCGCGGTCGTAGTAGCGCGGCGCGATCTGGTGCTCGATGAGGTCGTACATCGACTCCGCTTCGAGCTTGTCGCGCTCCGCGGCGTCCCCGGCGGAATCAGCACTGGGAATCGCCCAGCCGTTCTCCTCGTCGTAGAACTCGGCCCACCATCCGTCGAGGATCGAAAGATTGAGTGAGCCGTTGAGCGCCGCCTTCATCCCCGAGGTGCCACAGGCCTCGAGCGGCCGGAGCGGGTTGTTGAGCCAGACGTCGGTGCCGGGGTAGAGCTGCTGCGCCATCGCGATGTCGTAGTTGGGCAGGAACACCATGCGAGTGCGGATGTCCGGGTCCTGCGAGAATTCGACGAGTTGCTGGATGAGACGCTTGCCCTCGTCATCCGCGGGGTGGGACTTGCCCGCCACCACGATCTGCACCGGATGCTCCTTCGACAGCAGGATCGAGCGGAGTCGCTCCGGGTCGTGCAGCATGAGCGTGAGGCGCTTGTAGGTGGGAACGCGCCGGGCGAAACCGATCGTGAGCACGTTCGGGTCGAGCAGTTCCGAGTACCAGGCCGGGGCCGCGATGCCGGGGTTCTGCTCTGCCCAGGCCGCGGTGACCCTGCGGCGTGCATCGGCGACGAGACGCTCCCGCATGCCCGTGCGGACATCCCACAGCTCGCGGTCATTCACCGCGGCCGACCTCCAGTCCGCGTGTGCCGGGGTGTCGGCGCCGAGTTTCGACGCGGCGAGCGCGTAGAGACTCGGGTCGGTCCAGGTGGGCGAGTGCACGCCGTTGGTCACGGAGGTGATCGGCACCTCATCCGCCTCGAAGCCCGGCCAGAGCGCGCCGAACATGCGGCGGGAGACTCGCCCGTGCAGCTTCGAGACGCCGTTGGCCCGCTGTCCCAGGCGCAGGCCCATGACGGCCATGTTGAACGTGTCTGGCGTTCCGCCCTCGTAGTTCTCTGCGCCGAGCGCGAGCACCTCGTCGACAGTGACGGCGGGCAGCAGTTCCGTGGAGAAGTAGCGCTCGATGAGCCCGCTCTCGAAGCGGTCGATGCCCGCCGGGACGGGCGTGTGGGTGGTGAACACGGTGCCGGCGCGAACGACCTCCAGCGCCTCCGCGAAGGAGAGCCCTGCGCCCACGAGGTCACTGATGCGCTCGAGGCCGAGGAAGCCGGCGTGGCCCTCGTTGGTGTGGAACACCTCGGGCAGCTGCGCGTCGCTGAGTTCGGCGAGGAGCTTGAGCGCCCGAACGCCGCCGATGCCGAGCAGGAGCTCCTGGAGCAGTCGGTGCTCTCCACCACCGCCGTAGAGCCGGTCGGTCACGGTGCGCAGGGACTCGTCATTCTCGGGGATGTCGGTGTCCAGCAGGAGAAGCCGGATGCGGCCGACCGCGACCTGCCAGATCCTCGCGTACAGGGTGCGGTCATCCGGAAGCGCGAGCACGACCTGTGCGGCCGTGCCGTCGGGGTGGCGCAGCACGGTCAGCGGCAGCCCGTCGGGGTCGAGCACCGGGTAGTCCTCTTCCTGCCAGCCGTCCGGCGAGATGGACTGCGCAAAATAGCCCGAGCGATAGAACAGCCCGACGCCGATGATCGGCACGCCGAGGTCCGAGGCACTCTTGAGGTGGTCGCCGGCGAGGATGCCGAGTCCGCCGGAGTACTGCGGCAGCGCCGCGGCGATGCCGAACTCTGGCGAGAAGTATCCGATGGAGCGCGGTGTGCCCTCGGGGAGCGACTGGTACCAGCGCGGCTCACGCAGGTAGGCGTGCAGGTCGTCGAGCAGGCTGTTCGTGGCCTGCACGAAGTCTTCGTCGTCTGCGAGCTCCTGGAGCCTGCCGTTGTCGATCTCGCCGAGCAGGCCGATCGGATCGTGCCCCACCGCGTCCCACGCCTCGGGCGAGATGCGCTCGAACAGCTCGCGGGTCGGGGTGTGCCACGACCATCTGAGATTCGTCGCCAACTCCGCCAAGGCGGACAGGGACTCCGGGAGCACGGTACGAACGGTAAATCGACGTATGGCTTTCACGGTCATCCAGCCTAGGCGCTCCCTCTGAACGCCGCAGGAGTCCCCATCCGCACAAAAGGCGGCTACCCTCTCCGTTATGACCGGGATCGAGGGATGTGCGATACCCCCGCGCGACGAGGCGCTGGGCGAGACGGCGCTGTTGCGTCGCATCCAGTCCGCCGTGATCGGCGACGACCGCCTGATGGACGGCCCGTACGGCCAGAAGCCCGTGACCTACGCCGATTACACGGCGAGTGGTCGCGCGCTCGGCTTCATCGAAGACTTCATTCGCGACGAGGTGCTCCCCCGGTACGCGAACACCCACTCGGAGAGCAGCGGTACGGGGCTGCAGACCACGCGGCTGCGCGAGGATGCCCGGGCAACCATCAAGGCGGCAGTGGGTGGCGACGACGACACCAAGGTGATTTTCGCGGGCAGCGGGTCGACCGCGTCGATCGACAAGATCGTCGGAATCCTGGGGCTGCGCATCCCGCGCGAACTCGACCTCGCGCACGGGCTCAGCGCGCAGATTCCCGCGGAGGAGCGGCCCGTGGTCTTCATCGGGCCGTTCGAGCACCACAGCAATGAGCTGCCGTGGCGGGAGTCGATCGCGGATGTGGTGACGATTCACGAGAACGCAGACGGCCAGATCGACCAGGCCCAGCTCGCCGCGGAACTGCAGCGCTACGCGCACCGTCCGCTCAAGATCGGCTCGTTCAGTGCCGCGAGCAATGTCACCGGCATCATCAGCGACACCCACGCGATCACGCGGCTGCTGCACGAGCACGGGGCGCTCGCGTTCTGGGACTTCGCCGCCGCCGCACCCTACGTTGATGTGGAGATGAATCCCCGCGGCCGTGACGGGAGGCCCGCAGACCCGGCGGAGCGCAAGGATGCAATCTTCCTCTCCCCGCACAAGTTCATCGGCGGCCCGGGCACGCCGGGGGTGCTCATCGTGAGCAACGCCCTCCTGACCAACGCCGTGCCCGACGCGGTGGGCGGCGGCACGGTGAGCTATGTGAATACGGAGGACCACCGTTACATCGCGCACCCAGAGCACCGCGAGGAGGCGGGCACCCCGGCGATCATCGAATCGATCAGGGCCGGGTTGGTCTTTGCCCTCAAGGAGGCGGTGGGTGTTGACGCGATCCAGGCGCGGGAGCACGACTTCCTGCGCCGTGCCGTGACGGTGTGGAACGCGCATCCGGCCATCGAAGTGCTCGGCAACACCGAAGCGGAGCGGCTCTCGATCGTCTCCTTCGTGATCAAGCGGCCCGATGGTAAGTTCCTCCACCACAACGCAGTCGTCGCGATTCTCAACGACCTGTTCGGCATTCAGAGCAGGGGCGGATGCTCGTGCGCGGGCCCCTACGGACATCGCCTTCTCGGCATCGACCTCGAGCGCTCCCGCGAGTTCGAGCAGGAAGTGCTGGGCGGATGCGAGGGCATCAAGCCGGGCTGGGTGCGGGTGAACTTCAACTACTTCATCAGCGAGGAGGCATTCCGCTACATCCTGGATGCCGTGGTGCTCGTGGCCGAGCACGGCTGGAAGCTGCTGCCCGACTACCGTTTCGAGCTGGCATCCGGTCTCTGGCGACACCGCAGCGGCCCGGTCGAGCCACCGCTGAGGCTCAGCCAGGTGAGCTACGACGCCGACGGATCTCTGACCTTCCCCCGACAGGATGACGTGGCCCCGGCATCCGCGCGCCAGGACGCGCTCGCCTACGCCCGCGCCCTGTTCGACGCCCCGCCGCGGCCCGCGCAGCACGTGTCACCAACCGTCGCCCTCGATGCAAGCGTCGAGCACCTGCGCTGGTTTGAGCTGCCCGCGGAGTGTTTGGTTCCCTGAGCGCATGACCCTCAGTCAAAGACAGAGCGACTTAATGAGTTCTGCCACCAGTGTTGCGGCGTGAAGGCGCTGGACGCGAAGAAATCCTCCTCTAGGAGAGCGTACTCAATCCAACTATGAGGATCACTGTGCCGACAACGACACCGGCAACGCCTATAAACACGACAAACCCCTGCTGCGGGCGAAAATCCGATTCGTGCGGAGATCTAGAGCGTGTCAGATGGTCTGTGTAAGCGGGGTGGTCCCGTTTCGAAGGAGAACAGACTATGACCATGACACAGCCGAATCCGGAGCGCGAAGAACGGCGCCGGAAGCAGAAGGAAATAGCCGACCAGTTGAAGTCGTCCGGTGCGCTGGATGATATCTTCGCGAAGATCGATGCCGGCGAGGCGCTCACCGGCGAGCAGGGCCTGATCGGGGGCATGTTGAAGGCGGCGCTTGAGCGTGGCCTGGACACGGAACTGAGCGAGCATGTCGGCTATGACCGCGGCGACGCGTCGGCGTCGCTGCACGAGAACTCCCGCAACGGCACGTCTGCCAAGACGGTCGCGACCGAGATCGGCGATCTTGAGCTCGCGATACCCCGCGACCGCAACGGCACGTTCACGCCGATGCTGGTGCCCAAGGGCCAGCGACGACTGGACGGGCTCGATGGCATGATCATCTCGCTCTACGCCGGCGGCATGACACTGCGCGATATCCAGCACCACTTGGTCTCGACGATCGGCACGGAGCTTTCGCACGAGACGATCTCGAAGATCACCGACCAGGTCGCCGAGGAGGTCCTCGCTTGGCAGCAGCGACCGCTGGAAGTGCTCTATCCGGTGATCTACCTGGACGCGATCATCGTCAAGGTCCGCGATGGTGGACACGTGCGAAACAAGGCCGCCCCTATTGCCGTGGGCGTGGGCGTGGACATGGACGGCGTCAAGCACGTGTTGGGCATCTGGGTGCAGGCCACCGAGGGCGCGAAGTTCTGGGCAGCGGTCTGCGCCGAGCTTGCCAACCGCGGCGTCAGAGACGTACTCATCGTCTGCTGCGATGGGCTCACGGGATTCCCCGAAGCAGTCGAGGCGACCTGGCCCGAAGCGACCGTGCAAACCTGCGTCGTGCACCTGATCCGCGCCGCGACCAGGTTCGTGAACTACAAGGACCGCAAGACCGTCGCGGCAGCGCTGAAGCCCATCTACGAGGCCGCGAACGCCACGGCGGCGCTGACCGAACTCGATACGTTCGAGGCGTCCGAACTCGGCAAGTCCTACCCGACGGCGGTGAAGGCGTTCCGCGACGCGTGGGAGCGGTTCACGCCCTTCCTCGCATTCCCGCCGGAGCTGCGGCGGGTGATCTATACGACCAACTCGATCGAGTCGCTGAACTTCCAGCTGCGGAAAGTGACCAAGAACCGCGGCCACTTCCCGAACGACCAGGCGGTCGTGAAGCTGCTCTGGCTGGCAATCTGCAACATCGAAGACAAACGAGCACGCGAAAGAGCCAAAGAGCGCGGGCTCCGCTCAGAGCAGCGCAAAGCCGAAGGCAGACTCGTCGAGGGCCAGATCACCACCAACTGGAAACAGGCACTGCAGCAGCTCTCACTCGTCTATCCCGAACGCATCAACCGCTACCTCTAACCACCACGGACCGTCCCGCTTACACAAAAGACTTGACAGGCTCGAGATCTACCCTCATCCTTTCTTCGTTGTCCCGAAGCCTCGTAGGCAACCCTGACCCGGGTCGCGATTCTTACTCTGAAAATCAAGGATCCAACGCCTGATAGCAGCACCACGCAACCTACAACAGAAACAAATACCCGAGCAGCTATAAGTGAGGTTTCCATCTCCTAGGCTTCTAATTCTGATTCACCAGTTGTGCCTCAACAAACCCATCAGGAGCATGCCAACGCCACCCAGGACAAAAATGACCCCAACAAAGCCAGCCCGGAACGGGGTTCCTCTTCGAACCATCTCCTCTGCCAACTTATGGTTTATCGCGCGCTGCGCATCCGCGTTCCCCTTCGTGATCGCAACTCGATAGCGAACAATTATCACGCCCACAGCTACAAGCACGACAGAAGCGACAATCGAAAGTATGTTATTCGCAGCCATCTCGGTCGAACCTTTCATTAAATTGACCCCGTCAAACACGCATACTGACCGGACGGTCACTTAGACCCAATGAAAACCGATACAAGACTCAGTACGCTCATCACTATGCCAAGCACCATGCCAAACACGCTCGCCATAACGACGCCCGTAGATTTGGTTTTATTCGCGAGGATCTTCGCAAGGAACGGAAATACAGCACGCTGGGCGTCTGTAATGGACTTAGAGGCACGGTCTCGATTGATGAACATGAAAAGCCCGATAACGACCATCACAAGTCCGACAAATACAAAAAACCAGCTCGTATTCATTCCTGCTTACTCTCCTTAGAGGCTAGTTAATGAAGACAATATCGGAGCCATACGACTTACCCTCACATATCCACACGAATATAGGTCACCACAAATCATGGGAGAAACTTCCACCAGCGCTGCATCCTGCAGCTTCCCCCAAAACAAGCCCTCCCCCGCCATACGCAGAGCCATCAGCATTGGTGCCGCCCTCCCCGTAAACTCCAACTCCGTCCGGAGAGAACTGGCAAGAAGCCCCGTAAGACACACCGGGCTTCTTGTTGACGGAAAGCCCCACTGCCCCATTGAACCCGAAATCGGGCCCCCCGGTCGCGCCTATAGACATACCGATCGTTCTACCGATCGAAACACTTTCATGCATACACCCACCCCAGCACTGGTTAAAGCTTGCCTCCAGCGCTACTGGCTTCTCCTTTGGTGCCGGAACTGTCGGGCACGACATCTGGGAACACATGGACATAGTCGTCATCGCATGTTTGACACTCGAGATTGCGCGTGCCAGGCGCTTCGCCTTCATCGCGTCGACCTTCTTATCCTCGGCGGCTTGGACGCCAGGCGTGTGGAGCCACTCCCACCTTTCGACGAGGGCGTCTTTGCCGGTGAGGTCGGACCCGTTGATGGCGTCGTTCGGATAGTTATAAGCGTTCGTATTGCCGCCCTCGACCGGGTCGACCTGCAAGAACCGGGCTAGCGCCGGAACATACAGGCGGGCACCCATCTCGATCGTCGCGATTGACCCCTGATGCTCATACAACTTCCCGTTCGATCCCTCCCACCCGTAATCCGTCTCGCCCGGTTGAGTGTTCGGGACCGCATCATCCGCCGTCGTGGTCCCAATATCACCGGTGGTCGGATCGATCGGCTGCCCGAACGGATCATACGAACACACCTGACCCCGCACACCAGCGCTATCGGCTGTGATGATCGAGTCGCCGTGCAGGTTCGGATACGACCACACCGAGGTACCTGTAGCTGGAATTGTCAGTGACACACCACCGGGCAGGGACGCGGTTCGCGATAGCAGGGCATTCGCCCCGTCGAGCACCGCGTACTGGGCGCCCATCGAATAGCCGTAGCGGAGGACCTGATCCGCGCCCGTGATCGGATGCAGGGTGCGCTGCACCACCCGCCCGGTCACATCCCGCAAATAGGTCAGCACGGTGCCATCGGCCAATGTCGTCTTCGTGTGACGATCAGCCACGTCATAGGTCAACGTCTGGTCCGCCAACATCGTCGTGTTCCCGTGCGCGTCGTACGTCAACGACGTCGCAGAGAGGTTCCCTGCCGTGACCGGATTCGCCCCCGCTGGTAGGTTCGTCGTCGTGGTCGCGGTCAAACGGTCTGCGTTGTCGTAACAGTAAGCCACCGTCGACGGCGTGCCACCATCTTTCGCATCCGAGAAACCGGTGCGGTTGCCGTTCTGCCCAGCTGTCGTCGACGCCCCACAGCCACCCGTCGCTGCAAAACTGTACTCCAGTTCGTGCCTGGGGATGCTGGCGTGAACGAGCCTGCCTGCAGCGTCGTAACTGTAGGTCGAGTCGGCCGCAGCACTGCCGTCGGTGAGCGTGTCCTTCAGAATCCGGCCCGACTGCGAGTGCAGCACCGCATCCGACAACGACGCCTGCGCCACACCGGCCTGATCCGGGAACAACCAAGACAGGCCGGTCGAAGCCCCCGTCAAATCCCTGGTGATACCCGACAGAGCAGTGCCATTGGAATAGGTGACTCCCGTGAGCAAACCATCCGCACTGTACTGCGGGTCAGCAATGAGAGTGCCGCCATCTTTCACGGTCTCGACCTGACCATCCAGCCCATAGCTGAACGACTCCACCTGGGCCGTGCCACCGGGAGTCGTCGTCGATACCGACAGCACCCGGCTGGTCTGGGCTTCGTAACTCGGGGTCGTCACCGTACCCCAGACATCCGTGTACGACACCGTGCGGCCGAGAAGATCCGACACCGTCGTGATCGCGCCCACCGGATCCGACACCGACGTCGTCAACGGGTCACCACCAACCGCATAGCTGTTGGTCGCCGTACGGGCGGCCGTACCCGCATAGG
>Ga0207705_10000211_pt1 | contig 59345 bp, 82 predicted proteins | sample KBSC13metaG_FD_184314 | JGI IMG/M metagenome (GOLD analysis project Ga0207705, IMG submission 184314) | Corn rhizosphere microbial communities from Kellogg Biological Station, Michigan, USA - KBS C1-3 metaG (SPAdes) (version 2) | ecosystem: Host-associated > Plants > Roots > Rhizosphere > Soil ... | reverse complement strand
CTTCGCCAGGTTCCTATTTTTCAGCATCCCGACCACATTCAAGTCTTCAATAACAATGCTTTCAACTTGGCTATCGTTGACTAAAGCATTGGTTACCTTGTGAATATAGTCGTTTCGCTGGTTTGAAATCCTTTCGTATAATAGCGCAACTCGTAATTTTGATTTTTTACTGTTTTTACTGCCTTTTACTTTCCTGGATGTCCGCTTTTGTAATGCTTTCAATCTTTTAAAGCTCTCCTTCAACCTACGGTTAGGCTCGAAAAACCTACCATCACTGGTTACTACAAAATTGCTGATGCCTACATCTATACCAATTATTTTTTCGGGTGTTATCGTTGACTTGGTTGGCAGTACTTCATTGTTGTCAACCAGAATGCTAATAAAATACTTTCCCGTAGGCGTTTTACTGACCGTACATGTCTTTATTTCACCTACAAAGTGACGTGATATAACTGCCTTTGTCCAGCCTATTTTAGGTATCTGTATCAGATTGTTTTCAAGGTTAACATGTACTGCTTGTGGACACTGAAAAGACTGCCTACTATTTTTGCTTTTGTATTTCGGGAAACCACCTTTTTTGAAGAATGATTTGTAAGCTCGATCAAGGTTAAGCAAAACATTTTGCATCGATTGTGCGTTGATGTCGTATAGCCAATCATACTCTTTTTTTAAATCAAGTAGTTGTTTTTGAAGGTCGTATCTGGATAGATTTATCCTGTGGGCGGAATACGCATACTGTTTCGCGGTAAGCGCCAAATTCCACACCAATCGGCAGCACCCAAAATGTTTTTCAATATGGGCTTCCTGCTCCTTAGTAGGCGATAGGCGATATTTGTACGCTTTAAACATTTTTATTGCATTCTTTTTATCCCACCCCTGTGTTTATCGGGGGAGAGGTTAGGGTTTCACTTGTTTTAAATACTCTTGTAACTCCTCCTCTGTATAATCACCCTCGGATAGATGGACTGTCTTTTCATACACAGGGGTGAAGTAGGCTTCGACCAGGGAGGCGGGGAAACAAATACCGGAGTTTGATCGATACGTTTCGACTAAAATCGGATAGAAAGGCTCACCCTTGTTTGTGCAATATTCCGGCATATCAATGGGCGCTAAATAATGCAGCACCAACTTTTCGTGCTGTTCCTTTGTTAAAGGGGCTACACTGATTTTCTTTTGCGGATCTTTTAGATCGGCGATGGTTACTTTTTGCATGGGTTATAATTTTATTTCAAGTTCCTGGCCGGTGAGGGCGTGTATGATATTCTGCAAATGATGAACGTATTTCAAATAAACTAACCGGTTCGCTTTAAGATAAATGCCATGTACGTAGTATTGCCCCGGCCTATCCTCACTATCACCCAATGAAAAACCGCTTGATTTATGCCTCCAACATTGGCTATCGGAATTATCGAAAACAAATCCCGCCTTCTCTAAAATTTCAGGTGTTAAGGGAATGGGGTACATTTCCTGCTCCTTATACGTGTTACCGGCGCTGTCACGTCCTATCCACCCATCTTTGCGCTCCCATGCACCGGCGAAATAGCAGGGCGTTAAATTGACATCGTAGAACAGATTCGATACGCGGAGGTCGTTTATGTTTATCATTTTTAACTGTGTTTACTTGGTGATGGTGGTAATGGCTGCTGCATCCAATGGGTAGCAGTCCAATATTCGTTTTCTACATCTTCGTCGTTATCTCTTATCCATCGACCATGATAAAACCAACAATCACACAAACGAAGCGTTGCATTATCGATTCTAACAAGCCACAGGTCAATCTTTATTCCATCCTTCGGGGCTGTGCTTATATCCTGCCACCGGCTTTCTTCCCTCCACTTTACACCTGCGAGAAAAATGTTGCGGTCGTGTTCGTTAACATCAGTCCCTTTTGTGTAAGGGTGGATTGATTTCATCTTCACCGGATACTGCCGATACGCTTCGGCTTCTGCGGGGGTTAATTGTTTGTCGGTCATGGGAGTGGGTTGTTTAATTGTGATTGGTTGTCTGCCACCTCTTTTACTTGTCTTACAACTTTCAGAAATAATTGGTGTTCCGGGAACCTTGGTTGCTGAAGATTAAATGCAATGCCGAATGCTTCCTCTGCGCTATTTGCTTCAATAATGTTCAATGAAAGCTGGCTGTTGATTACAGGCTTGCTTTGTTCCTGTTTTGTAAATAAAAGCGTAACTGCGTACATACATTTAATTTTTTACTTTATCATTCACCTGTTTCTTTTCCTGGAGGGGTGATGGAAGATGTGTGCTTGCATTTAGGGAACTGGCTGCACCCGTAAAATCTATTGCCGTTTGTCCCGTTTGTTCTTTCGACCATTGGGTAGTGACAAGAAGGACAAACTGGATTATTGGGAAGCCTTTTTCTCGCCTTTTTACGTGTCTTTTTATCTCTTTCGTTGGATTTTTTAAGGTCGTATGCAATGTGTTCTTCAATTGTTCCAAGAGAATGTGTAACACCTGTTTCTAAAGCATCTTTACATGACTTGCAGTTGACTTCATCAATAAACCTTGCCTCATACCAATGTTTGTGTCCGCAATTATAACCTGGAATATGAAAATAGTCTAGGCCGGTATAAGACCTCATCCCCTTATTAAACCAAAATTCTGCTTCATCCGACATGCACATAAAAAGCATTTTATAACGTTACCTTGCTATTGCGTTTTCTTTTACCGGCCTCAGTCCATAAATATTCCTGATAATGGCTTTAGCGCCGTATAACGCTGCTTCCATGTGACGGAATCTTGTATCAGAAACTTCTGGGTTGTCTGCCAATTCTACCTGATATTTGGTAATAGCATCTATTAACTCTTTTGCGGTTGGTTGTTTGCTCTTATTCATATCATTTTCTTTTTCATTTATCAATTCCACTGGCGGGGGTTACCGCCCCACCTGCTTGCGAAGTTTGCGCGATAGTTTTACGATAGGCAGGGATGGCGCCAGCAGGCAGGCCAGGGCTATTCCTAAGCATACGGCGGCTACCGTGGCAATTACATACGATTCAGCGAACACGCCGTACACGATGCCGCTAAAAAAGATTACTACGATCATGGTTTCAAAGAAGATTTGCTTTTTCATATTATTGTGGGTTTTACTTTGTCGCGGGGCTGGTGGTGGGATTAGAAATGACGGTTAACTATTTCCTTTACTGCTTTTTCGTCGTAATTGTCAGAATAAGGATCGGCCTCCTCATATAATGCAAGTCTGCAAAAAATGGCAATAAGTTTTTCATCCTGTAACTCCATTGCCCTCGTTGCTGCTTCCCTCAAAATGGAATAGGTTATTTTAAGAGGCTTATCCAGAATAGCCATATTAGAGTTGCTGTTCAATATCTCCTCAAATAGCGCTTTTACATTCGATTGCCATTTCATTTTTCTCCGTTTGTATGGTTAATTAATAGTGTCTGGTCTGCGGATACACCTGTTTCAACACAAACGATTCTTTATTATTCAACCGCCAGGCTGCCCATTTACCTATCGGCATTACTACACCAGCGGCAGCGGTCGTCTTTTCCACATACTCGAAGTACAGGTTCGCCAGCATGTGCCCCTTTACGCCTTTGTACAACCGCTCCGCTTCCATTTCGCAGGCGTGCTGCAGGCCGGTAAAGCTGCTAATGTTGTTTATCGTACCCATGGGTATATTAATATGGGTTACTACCGGTTTGTTCCCTGGAATTCGCAGGTTACCTCAACCACGTTACGTTCGGTGGCATACTCTGAGTAGCGGAGATTTTCTTTTTCGATTGTGTGCGTGAATTTCATGATGGTTGAATTTTTCTTTGGTATTAATCTTTATGTATGTATCTAACTATTACGGACGGTGAAAACGCGGTGGTAAAAGTCTTGTATAAATGTGCAACAATTTTGTCGTCCTCGTATACTCCAATCATATTCGCTCCGTCAGAGCTGGCGGTAAAAACAATTCCAGTTGCCCTTTCGGCTTCTGCCTGATTATGATACTGCAATGATTTTTTCATTTTTGCGTTGTTTTTTATTTACAGGTCAAATATACAAAGTATATACTTACCGGCAAAGAACTTTCTAAAATCGAGTAAAAGTACTCTATTTTTCCAAAAATTTGGAATATACCTCAAATATACCCTATATTTGTTTTTATGAAAGCAAAACAAACAAAAAAACGGTGGTCCAAGCCCGGCATTAAGCCAATAATAATAGAGCTGCCCGATGAGGTAGTTGCTGAAATAGACGATATGGCGGACGCTGACGGGCGGGATAGAAAAAACTATATTCAGCGCTTAATAATAAAGCACTCACGTGTAAAACCAGCCGCCAAGTGAGAATCACCACCAACGATGCCGGGGAACAAGTAATAGCCGCTGGCCAGCCCGGTTCAATAGTTTGGGTACGGACGATGTACCCGGCCGCCATAAGGCTGGTGAACCTGGAGCGGGATTACGACAGCGGATCTGAATTGGCCCGGAACCTGGTGCCTGACTACTGGCCGGTGATTATGAAACTTAGTAAACATTGCACTATATGATAACCCTACTAATTACCGCCCTCGCCCTTTGGATTATTATTTCTTTTGCCTATTATGCCGGTTATGCCCGGTGTGAAAAGGATGCGCGAACGGCTGCCAAGCGTCGCGATGATAAGCTACCGCGTGTACCCCGTACCTGGGTGACGAACGTACCCGTAAAGGCCAATGATTTTGAAACTGTAAATAATTAAATACCATGCCTGAACGCCTCCTCTACTGCCTCGCTGCGGGCCTATGCTTAATTATTGCAGCATTATTAGTGCGCTCGCTGATGCGCGTAAGCCGTGCAAAGAAACCGCCGCGATGGACGCACGCCGAACAGGATGGTATTGATTGGTTACAGGAAACCTCATTTAAAAAATAACGTTATGGAACAACCTTTTTACATCGGACAAGAAGTTGTGGCGCTAAAGGATAGCGTTAATACAGAGGGCAGTAAAGTGTTTGAGGGTAAGACTTATATAGTCCAAGATATTGCACAATGCAAATGCGGTGAATGGTGGGTAGATGTCGGGTCAAGATCCAGTTATACAGCCGACTGCGAATGTGGATCGTGTTTACGGATCGTTCGTAGAAAAACAAAGGCGATTTATGGACAGGCTAAGTACTTCGCCCCCATTGAACGCGCCAAAACAAAATATGTGGTAAAAGAAGTTGAAGTAGCACCCACTATCCGCGAACTGGAGGTGTGCCAATCATGATCACCAACCAAGACCCCAAGCCCATCCGCAGGGTTTCGCAGCTGGTAACCGGCGACGTGTACAAAGTGCCCACGCTATCCGTATGGCACCGCGTCGAGCGCATCCTGCCGGATGGTACAATGATCGTTAGCGATATGGTGTTTACCAATGGTATTCCCTACTGGTACAAGCGCAATAAACCCGTCTCGCACAAAGCGAAGTATTGGGTGGAGGTGAAGGAGTGAAAAATGTTTTAATTATGCCAGTAAGCGAGGTGTACAACGAAGACAATATGGTCGGCATGGCGCGATATCCTGATGGGTATTTTGAACTGGCGATCGTGGATCCGCCTTATTTTAAGGGTGCTGGCGACCCTTCTTATTATAATCCACAATTAAAAACACCTTTGCATAAACCAATAATAAATTCATGGAACGTGCCAGAGGTTGAATACTTTAAAGAACTTTTTCGTATTTCAAAACGCCAAATTATTTGGGGATGTAATTATTATGCAAAACATATCCCAGCTTTTTCAAGAATAATATGGGATAAAAAAAACGATACGTCACCATTTTCACAAGCTGAAATAGCGAGTTATAGCGAAGGGGTGAAAGTATATATGTTTAGATTTAAATGGAATGGAATGCTTCAGGAGGACATGAAAAACAAAGAAAGTCGCATCCATCCAACTCAAAAGCCTGTACAACTTTATAAGTGGTTATTGACCAATTACGCCAAACCGGGCGACAAGATACTGGACACTCACATGGGTAGCCAATCCAGCCGCATAGCCGCTTTTAATATGGGCTTTGATTACTACGGATGGGAAATTGATAAGGAATATTTCGAGGCCGGCAATAAGCGGTTTAAGGAAATGACAGCACAAACTAAATTATTTTAATTGTGATATACATCAAACGCAGCACAAAAACAAAGCAATACCACGTTGTGTACACTGGTGACAACGGCGAGATCCTTACCGTATCCGAGCCACTGAAGTCTAAACAGTCCGCCTGGAAGAACATTTTAGCCCTGATGAATAGCAATTTCATGCAGCAGCCATTGGTTAGCGTGGTAGATGGCCAAACCCCATGGATGTTGCCTTGGAATGGCAAAAAATATGAAGGAACTTTTAAGATTGAGCCGTGTAATTTGGAGTTATAATTTTTTTCTAACCCGAATCAATAAAAAAGCCGCTATTTTGTAGCGGCTTCTCTTTTTCTGTTCTCCCGGTAATGTGAAAGCGTATAGTCACGCTTATTTCGAACCGACTCGTATATCTCATCCTCTATCCCGCCTTTGGTAAACACCCAATACACTTTAGCCGGTTTCACACGATCTTTTGTTTGTATGCGAGCAGGCGCCTGTAGGTAACTAAGTGCTGAAAACCCAATATTGAACATTACCAAACAATCTGCGCTGCTAACGTTTACACCCTCCCGATTGCTTACTACCTGGCCAATATACACCGCATCCGGCCCTGCAGCATTAAACGCCATCGGGTCAGTATACACCCGGTTCTTAAACACCCTGCCGAGCATCATTCCCTCCGCAATAAAACAATAAAAAACAGCTATTTTCTGTCCCTTAAATGTTTCCTTTATAAACTCCGCCTTTATATCCTCAAACTCAATAGCTTCACCAGACTCCGTCCTGACTGTTCCAGAATAGCATTGGTGCAGCTTCTGCATCTCTTTTACCGCAGTATCAGCTAAAACTACCTCACCGCTTTTCAAGGTGCATAGCTTGTCTTTTTTTAATGCCTCCGTTATCCACTTTATTTTTGGCATCAAGGGCACATACATAATTTCTTCCTCGACTTTTACATCAAAGCCGGCCTCGTCTTGGGTATAGGTTAGCATAAGGTGATTTATTGATTCAAAAACTAAATCTTTTTTTGTTTTACTGTAATCAGCAATCTGCCGGTTGTATAAATATTTTACCGCAGCGATGCCATATTGCTTATGCCACTTGTAAAAATTCTGGTATTCAGCCCATGGTGAACATTTGCTGATCCAGAACTGGTGGTATAATTGACTGTAGCTTTCTGGGCTGGGTGTACCGCTTAATAACATCAAGGGTTTATCGCCAACCATTTTTTGCAATAGCTTAGTTTTCTCGGCTGGTTGTGGGAACTGCCCCAGCTTATGCGATTCGTCACAAATAAAAAAATCAAATCCGCTGGGTACGTTGTGCAGGTTTTCATAATTTGTAATAACTAGGTTGAAGTCAAATCCGAATTCCGCAAAGTCTTTTTGAATGCTGCTAATGGCATTTAACTTGGTAAGGAATAAAACTTCTTTGGCGCCATACAACTTAGCGGTATTAAGCGCCGTACCTGTTTTACCCGTCCGTACCTCAAAGCATAGCATTGCAATGCCATACTCCTTTAATATTTCCACTGCTTTTCCCGACTCCGATATTTGGTGTGGGTAAAGTTTTTTACTGTTGGGCACAACGGTTAAAGGAGCCGGTTTAACCGACTCCTTGTCTTTTATGGTGGGAGAACCACCGCCATGAGCATTGCGCCACTGGTCGCGGTATTGCTCATCATTTACTTCGTGGTAAAGGTCTTCGTTACGCATTTTGTACAATTTGATATTCAATTTCGCCGCCTTCAAAATCTGGCCGCTCAATTAGTAATTGCAAATCGTTTTCCTTTGCCCATTTCTCAATTTCGAAGAGACTGTTTTTGTCAAGGAAAGATGCATCAAAGTGAAGCGTCTTAACATCTCCAAGGCCAATAGCAGCTAGTTTAAGGGCGCCGATATAAATACCGCTGCTGGACAACTGCTCCCTGGTAAACGGCAGTCCATTGTATGTTATGCCTTCGTCGTTGAACCCAAAACCATCCGGCATTGATGCATTTTTTATTACATCAATTTTCTCCTGCTCAATACGTTTCACATCATGGTCCGCCAAGTCGGCATTCTGTTTGGCTTTATCGTAAGCCTCCTGCCGCAACCGTGCAGCATTGTTTTCCCGGATCTTTAAATCTTCTTCTTTTCGCTCCGCAATCTTTTGCCGCAATTCCTCCTCGTTTGTTTTTGGCTTATTAGAAGGCCCTTTTTGCCAGGTCTCTATGGCTTCAATTTCCGTAGTAATGGTTTTTTGCTTTTCCTTTATCGCGTCTATTTGCTTCATAAGCCGCTCAATTTCGACATCACCATTGCTAATGGTTTCTTTTTTCAGTTCAATCGCATCAACGCTACGCTGGTAGGTGGCATTGTGCTGGGCAATTGCGTTCAACTCTTTTTCCCATTCATCGGTGCCCAGTTCAACCAATGGCAGTTTCGGATCATAATAAAGGTCTTTATTTTTTACAGTTTCCTCCTGCAGCCTTTTGTTGGCATAGGTCCGGGCCTCATAGGCTTCTTTATACAATTTATCAATTTCAGTAAAATCAATGCCTGTCAGTTTTTGCAGCACTTGTTTTTGCTTCGCTGGTGTGCTGTTAAGGAATTCATCTACATCAAACACAGGAGGGAAATAAGCAGCGCTAATGCCTTTAGTGACCCCTGTTGGAATGTTTCGCTCGGTAATAAATGTTAACTTTTCCTTTTTGCCATCAAATTGCCACAAAAATTTCTCGCCCGTTGTAAGCTCCCATTCTGCAAACCCTTCCTTTTCTCCGTGCTTCAAAATGATATCAGGCTTAACACCCCGTAAGCGGTCAGGCAGGCTGCGCAGAAAGCTGGACTTACCTTTGTTGTTGCCACCAGTGATAATCGCTGTGCACCCGTTAAAATCGGCAGTAAGCGCTGATACGGCTTTTAAATTTGATACTGTTATTTTTTTTATCTTTGACATATTGTTTTAATTTGAAATGGTTAAGAGAAAAAATGCCGGTTTTTGCTGAGCCGGCATTTTGTTGTTTATCCCTTGGGCTAGAATAATGCTTTGCCGTCTGCTCCGCCAACAGGTTTAAACCCCGGCTCGTCTGTAGCTGGGCCGAATACTTCATCGAGGTCTGTTTCTTTTTCTGGTTTTTTACCTGTCAATTTGCTTTTGAAAAGGTTGGTGGCCATATTTTCCAAAAACTCCATCATAGCAGTGTCATCCCATGTAGTGGTCATTTTACCCTTAATTTTCTGCGTTATTTTCTCCATCTCCGGCAACCCATTAGGGTTCTCCCTAGTATATGCAGGCGCTATTTTGCCGCCCTGGTACAGGGTTATGCCTGATACTGTTTTGGTGGCATCTTTGGAGTCAGCCATTTGCCATGGCATTAACCTTACTTCTTTTGAAAGATCTACATTTGGCAATGCCTTTAAAAAAGAGGAACTGTACCGGCCGCTGAAATTTGTCTGGATTTGGTAGTCCTGATCCCCATCCCGGATGGTAATAATAAGCTGCTTGCCATACTTGCCATCTTTTGCCGACACGTTTACCAGCATACCGGTAATGTCTTTGTAAAATTCTTCGTGGACAATATTTTTTTCTTTGTTTACCCTCTCCCTGCTTTTGGCTGTCGGAGATTTAAATGGCCTTACTATCTGGCCATTGCTAATGTTTAAGTAAATTGCGTTTCCGCCTTCATTTAGTCCCATAATTAATGAGCGCCGTTGTTTTATACTTGCGCAATGCTAAGGTAATATTTATTTTGCGTTTTTAAAAAATTTTTTTTATGTTTGTAGAAATATAAAAAGCAATGAAAAAGGTTGACACAAGGGGCAGGAGAGAGCTGCCCGTAAAAGAAAAAAAAATTCCATTGAGGATATGGGTAAAAGCTAAATACAAAAATTTGGCTGACGCCTATCTGGCCGAACTTCAATCAAAGTTCGAAAACGAGGACGCTGTTGACAAAGAGTTAAAGAAATTCAATGCTTGAAAGTAAAATTCAAAGCAGAGTTGTTACTGTTTATGAGGCCAATGGATGGCTGGTTAATAAAATAATTCAATGCACCAATAATGGATGGCCCGACCTTGAATGCCACCGAGATGGCATCACACTTTTTATAGAATGTAAGGCACCTGGTGAGAAATGTTCACCGCTTCAATTATACCGGCATGCGCAACTACGCAAAGCCGGCTTTACCGTCTTGGTTATTGACTACTTAATTTAATTCTATATGAATTTCTACGATTACTTTGAAACGGATGACGATATAAAAGACATCCAATTAACAGCCGCGCTTTCACTTTGTCAAATGGGTTTTAAAGTATTGCCATGCGAAGGCAAGATACCTTCACCGAAAATAAAGCGTGTTAATGCCCTTCGCGTTAAGCCGCTAAATGAAAAGAATATTCCTTTTTACTTCTCTCAATCATGCAACGTTGCTATCCTTACAGGCGATCAGCTAGAGGTTATTGACATTGATACCAAATACGATTTAACCGCTAAATTATATGGACAACTTTCTGCAGCGATTGAGTACACTTTACCATCTGTCTGGGAAAAACTTGTAATTCAGCGAAGCGCCAGCGGCGGCTATCATTTTTTTTATAAATGTACGCAGATAGCCGGCAATAAAACACTTGCCCAACGTTATGCTACCAACGAGGAAAAAGCGAAGGGCGAGCGGCTAAAGGTATTAGTGGAAACCAGGGGCGAAGGAGGTTATATTATGGTGTGCCCAACACCAGATTATCAATTCATACAGGGTAATCCATCACTTATTGATTTTATCACGCCAGATGAACGCGCCGAACTACTTGCCATCTGCCGATCGTTTAATAAAATAGACAAAATAGAACTTCCAGGCATAGGCGATAAGCAACGCACGGATCCGGAGGCGCCATGGAATGTATTCAACAGTAAAAATAATTGGGAGTTTATCCGTGACCGACTTGCACAAGCTGGGTGGGAGATAGGCGATGACCGAGATGACCGAATATTTGTTAATCGACCGGGCAGCACATCGAAAAGCAGTGGCTCAATATGGAAAGAAAAAAATTTTTTATATATATTTTCCACCAGCACCGAGTTCCCTGAAATGAAGCCACTGTCAGCTTTTGATGTGGTAAAATACCTGCAATATGATGGAAACTTTTTTGATGCCGCAAAAGGTCTGTGCGAAATTGGATACGGAACATGGAAAAAAGAAGATGGCGAGTTTCACGAAGTCTCCGTGCAGGGCAAGGTAAAGCCAAAACTTCGAATGATAATCGACTGGTTAAACGATGTAGGAATACGCAGGTATTTTATTAATGACATAGAATTTCAACTGGTTCACCTTTCAGAAAACAAAGTAAAAATTATAGACCTCAACTATGTAAAAAAATTATTTTGTGACTATGTAAAGCAATCTTGTTCGTCGGATATCGATGACTTTTTCCTTTCAAAATTCACCAGCATATTTACTAAGGAGGGTGTTATTAACCTCATCGAACATTTACCCGACAATTTTATAAAACATACCCCTTCTGAATCTTTTTTATTTTTTGCCAACACCGCCATTAAAATCACAGCACAAGAAATCAGGTTTGTTGAATACAGTTCCCTGCCTGGATATATTTGGCAAAAAAATATTGTTGACCGTGTGGTGACACCAGATATCACGGATTGCGATGCAAAAAAGTTTATACACCTTATATCCAACACCCGTACAAATGCTTTTTGCTCCTGCCTTGGCTACCTGTTGCATCCGTTTAAAGATCCATCCAATCCACGAGTAGTTATCTTGAATGACGAGTTCTTTGACATGGACAAAGAGCGTGAACCTCAAGGCGGAACCGGTAAAGGCATGGTGATACAAATGCTCAGCAAGTTCAAGAACACTGTTATTATTGATGGTAAAACATTTGCCTTTACAAAATCTTTTATGTACCAACGGGTTGGCCCGGATACCGAAATTGTGGCTTTCGAGGACGTCAAAAAAGGGTTTGACTTCGAGAAATTATTTTCTGTTATTACCGATGGGTGGACGATTGAGAAAAAAGGAATGACGGAGTTTACACTGCCTTTTGAAAAATCTGCAAAAATACTTATTACCAGCAATTACCCTATACGGGGATCTTCTTCCTCGCACATGCGCCGGCGATACGAATTGGAGCTTGCCCCATATTTCAACCACCTACATACCATTAAAAAAGAATTTAACCGGCTTTTTTTTAACGACTGGGACGCCGCCGAATGGAACCGCTTCGACAACTTTATGATACAATGCCTGCAGGACTATATTGCCGATGGACTACCGGAGCAGGCGTTTGTCAATCTGGCTGCCAGCAAATTGATTGAGGAAACCAATCTTGATTTTATTAACTGGATAGAGGGGGTCACACTACCTGCCGAAAAAGTTAAGAAGGACGATTTTCTTAAAAAGTTTACCGATCTATTTCCAGACTATGCCTCCGGCAAATACCAGGTCACTCAGACCAGGTTCACTCAGTGGCTTAGAAAATGGTGTGAGTTTAAAAATATCCGGCTGGACAGCCAACATAGCTTTAATGGTTCCATGGTTTATGGCTTTGACACATCAGCAAAAAACGATGCAATTATAGGCAGATTCTCCGGTGTAGATTTAAAAACAGAAAACCCCACAACAGAAAATGAAAAAAGTACACAAGCCGGATGGATGCCAGCATTAGACGACGATGAGGGGTTTTAATGGCTTTTTGTGTACACTTGTGGAGGTTTTTCTTTTAAAAAGTACACGTTTATAACCATTTGATTTTCAATAAAATATATTATAATTGTGTACTTGTGTACTTTTATTTTTAATAATAATAATAATAATAAAAAATAAAAAAAGTATTTATTTATATATTGACATGGGGTGTTTTTTATAAAAGTCCACAAAAACAGCCTATTTTTATTATATTTATTTATAAATCAAATGGTTGTGTTAAAATCAAAAAGTACACAAAAGAACACGGCTGAAATAATGGTCCGCAACGGTGCGAAAGCATATGTTTACCGCGATTTACCCGGCGGACAAGCGGCTTATCGCGATATATTCCAAATAAATTTGTAACTTGTTTTTGAAATGAAATTATCCGAATTAACTCCCGACGACCGCAATTACAACAAGGGTACCGCAGCCGGTAAAAGCATGATCGAGAAGTCGCTGAAAAAAAACGGTGCCGGCAGATCTATTTTGCTGGATAAAAACAACCGGATCATTGCAGGTAATAAAACGGTCGAAAATGCCATCTCCGCTGGACTTGAAAACGTCCTGATAGTGGAAACGACAGGCGATCAAATCGTTGCCGTAAAGCGTACCGATATTGACCTGGATACCAAAAAAGGCCGGGAAATGGCGCTGGCCGATAACGCCACCGCAGTAGCCAATATCGACTGGGATACGGAAGCATTGAACGCAGACTGGACCGAAGAAGAGCAGTCCGAATGGGGAATCATTCCGGACTTCACGATCGCTGAAGCGCAGGAGGACGACTTTGAAATACCGGATACAATCACCACGGATATTGTCCTAGGCGACCTGTTTGAAATAGGGCCGCACAAACTACTTTGTGGCGACAGTACTCAAACGGATACGTTTGGGCGGCTATTCGGCGAACAGGCGGCTGATATGGTACTTACCGATCCTCCGTATAATGTGGCTATTCAGGGTGGTAATCACGGTGACCCAGATCGAAAAAATGGAAAGAAGATTGAAAATGATCAGATGAGTGACAAGGACTTTTACCAGTTTTTGTACGATTTTTATACAGCGCTGGGTGCTTATACTAAAGCTGGAGGCGCGTGGTATGTTTGGTATGCTTCACGTGAAACAATTAATTTCCACAAGGCCATGGCAGAAGCCGGGATTATGCCGAAGCAGGATTTAATATGGTTAAAAAGTTCAATTGTTATGGGCCGCCAGGACTACCAATGGAAACACGAACCATGTATTTACGGCTGGAAAGAAGGTGCTGCCCACGGATGGTATGCTGACCGTAAACAGACCACTATCTTGGAATTCGACCGTCCGTCTCGAAACGCGGAACACCCTACAATGAAGCCAGTGGCACTGTTTGCTTATCAAATCGGTAATAGCAGTAAAGCCGGTGATCTTGTGGCCGATGGGTTTGGCGGAAGCGGAACCACCATGGTAGCTTGTCACCAGCTGCACAGGAAGGCTTATCTGGTTGAGTTTGACCCCAAATACTGCCAGGTAATCGTCGACCGCATGCAAAAATTGGATCCATCTATTGAAATAAAACGGAATGGTAAACCGTATAAAAATACTGCGACAAACCTGTGAGGAATCCGAAACAAGATGGCAACCTGAAGCCATTTAAAAAAGGGGTAGATCCGAGGCGAAATGTCAAAGGCGCACCGCGCAAGCTGCCTGCGCTGGAAGCCTTGCTAGCAGAGGTTTTGGGCGAGGAAAAGGACGGCGTAACCGCTGCCCAGGCTATACTTATGGCGCTTCGCCAAAAGGCCGCCAAAGGCGACGTTCGGGCTGCAGAACTGCTGATGGACCGGGCGTATGGAAAGGCGAAGCAGCCCGTTGAACATTCTGGCGGAATTAAATTAGGCAAAGACCTGGCCGATGAATTTACAGACTGATGCCATCCGGTATTCCCGGAAGTGGTACAATCCCCTGTTTTTTATTCTCAACGAGCTGATTAAAATACCTACCATTCGGCGAGTGCTTGTTTATGGTGGCAAGCGGTCTTCCAAAACGATCTCCATAGCGCAATTGCTTTCAAAAGAATGTGTGGGCCGCCGCGCAAACACCATCGCTTTTAGGAAGGAAAATAATATCATCCCAACTACGCTAAAGAAGTCATTTAACTTAGGGATCAGCTCTCAGTTTCTACAATTAGCTTTTATATCACAGGACAGAAAATATGTTTGCCGCCGAGGGGCGGAAATTGTTTTAAAGGGCTTGGACGAAGAAGAAAAAGCAAAAGGTATCGAGTCTTATAAATACTTATACCTGGACGAATTGAATCAATTCGATTATGATGAATTCCTGCAGTTTGACATGTCTTTGAGCGGTATGGAAGGGCAAAAAATATTTGGAAGCTGGAACCCGGTTAGCGAAACCTCATGGATAAAAACTAAACTAATTGACGTTGATGAATGGAAGGACATGGAGCAGTACTCGCTTCCTAATCCAGATAGTTTTATTCGCATTAACGCCGCCGGTGATACCGTTCTTATTCGTACAAACTATGAGGATAATTATTGGATTGTGGGTTCACCCAACGGCGACTATGGTTTTGTTGATAACAATATTATTTCCCTTTATAACTCATTAAAACACAAAGATCCGGAAGCGTACCGGGTGAATGTATTGGGCGAATGGGGTGTAATTAAGCCGGGCGACCCGTATGTATATGCGTTTGACAAAGAGAAGCATTCAGGTGAGACGGTATTAAATCGCGGCCGGGAGGTGTACCTTTCTTTTGATTTTAACCGGAACCCGATTACGTGTGGCGTTTACCAGCACGACCGCGTAGGGGAAATTCGGGGTATAGAAAGCATTCAACTAGCCAATAGCGACATCTATAAATTGTGCGACCGTATAAACGAAACATACTATGGCTGTATGTTTATGGTTACGGGTGATGCCACCGGGCGGGCCTCGACGGCATTGGTGCAGGATGGCATTAATTACTACACGGTTATAAAGCAAAAATTAAACTTATCTGGAGGCCAGTTGCGCGTGCCCAATATTAACCCGGTAGTGGCTGAAAACCGCATGCTCGTCAACGCGGCGTTCCATACCGGCAACGTCGTGTTGGATAAAAACAAATGCGCCCCTTTAATATTCGACTGTCAATATGTAGGGGTAAAAGATGACGGCGATATCGACAAAGGAACGCGAGCCGACCCCAAAAAACGCGCTGACCATTTGGATAACTTTCGGTATTATTTAAATACCTTTCATAAACATTTGCTTAAAACCCCTTAAATTTACTCAATGGACTGCAAAATATTCCGCGACTACCTGGGCATTTGCAACAGCACCGTTAAGGTGTACGCACTGCTCAATCCGGCGACCGAATACCAGTGGGTGATAAAAGATAAGTTCGACCACGAATATTCGGGTGTGGCCATTAGCGACGGCGACGGATTTTTGTCCATTCCGGTCGCCGACCTCCCTGATGGGTTGCTTACCAACTACAGCGGCCAGTTTACACTCACGCTTTACTACCTGAGCCGCAAGATTAATTTTAAAATGGCTGACCTATACGATGAAATATGTTTTGACGTAGCGGCCGGCACGCGGGTAAAAAATAATTTAGGGGTTGATTTTGATTGTAACGCCACCAGCGGCGGCGGAGGCAATAGCGCTGTGTTTCCGTTTGACAGCGTAGCCACGTTGGATATCACATGGAATGAATTACTGAATAGTTTTTACGGCAGTGCTCCCAACGTTCAGGTATACTTGCAAACCGGACCGGGTACGTATGAGCTTACGAATGTTTCGGTGACTATGAACCAGACGGGATATACGCTCGACAGTATTCACATTGATTTCGGTGGCGCCGCTACCGGATATGCGCTTATCTCATGACCTGTTGCCCCGCCAATATAACAACGTTCGCCGGTGTAACGGAAACCAATGTTCCTTATGAGGGAGTGAATCCTTTTGTGCAGGTGGTTTACTTTGAAGACGGGCAATATTATATTTCAACCATTGGTAGCCAGGTGAAGTTTTCCGGCGGTAACATAAATATTAATCATGGCGGATCTAGATCAGGATTTGTGGTTGTCCGATAAAAAGTAAAGGTATGTTAGGCATATATAAGATAACTTCCCCTACCGGAAATGTGTATATTGGGCAGAGTGTTGATATTGAAAGAAGATGGAGTTTTCATTCTTATAATAAAAGGTTAGACACGCCTATAGTTAGATCTTTTAAGAAACATGGATTTGAGGCGCACAAATTTGAGGTAGTCCACGAATTACCTGGTGATGTAGATTCAAAAACTTTAACAACATATGAACAATTATACATTGATTTGTATAGGGATGCGGGCGCAACGCTTTTAAATGCAAATCCTGCATCAGCAACAATGAGAGGTTTTAAGCATAGGGAAGATGTTAAAAAAAGATCATCAGAAATCAGGGCAGGTTGGAAGTCGCCAATGGAAGGCAAAAAACATACACCAGAATCTATTCAAAAGATTAAAGAAAAACGCGCTAAACAAAAAATAGTAAAAGCCCCAAGTTTTAGACCCACAAAAGAATCTATTGCCAAAGGGGTCGCCACAAGGAAATTAAATGCTAAGGTGGTTATTGTATCTGATGAAACCAGGGAAAAATTAAGGGCTATTAATACGGGTAAAAAACATTCAGACGAAACAAAGATGAAGGTAAGCGCAAACAATGCAAGATATTGGCTCGGTAAAAAGGGGCCAATACAATCAGAAGAAACGCGTAAAAAGAAAAGTGAAAAATTAAAAGCGTCTTGGGCTAAAAGAAAGGAATCTAAGTGATTGAACACATCGCCATAATATCGCTCATCATCTTCGCCATCTGGTACACAATGCTAGAGGGTGAAATATTCGGCAGCCTCGGCCGGTGGTTTGAACGCACGTTACCCGGCTGGATACAACAGCCGCTGCATGAATGCCCGGTGTGTATGGCGCCTTATTATGGGACTGCCATTTACTGGCTGGCGTTCGGCGTGAATGTGCGGGATTGGTTGTTAACAGTTATCCCGGCCATGGGTTTGAATGTGGTAGTAATGAGGCTATGGCCGAAAGACGAAATAACGGTGCACAATGACTACTGATCAACTGCTCATACAATACGGTTTTAAATATTCACGGTCTTGTCAGTGTGACGGGCATGCCACCAAGGTGTATACGAACAACAATTATGAATTCCGGTGGCGCAAGAATCGTTTCCTGGGTAAGCTGAAAGACAACGGCGCTACATTATTCAACTGGTTTAATATTGGTGAACTTGAAAACAAACTTACTGAAGCGGCTATTCCGCCGGCCGCTTAAACCTTTTTTATTGGAAGATAAATACCGCGTCATTCCGGCCTTCAACCTGAATGGGGTGGATTATTATCAGTTCGATAGCGCCTTTGAAATACCCGCGGGCCGGGCCATGAGTACGCTTACTATTTTCGAGGAATTCAATATGCGCTGTACGGAAGACTACCTGCGTAAACATTGCCGGGCGGTGGATATATTACTTTCGGGCGTATCGGGCAAGATAAGTTTGAACGATATCGCCTTGTTACACCGCAACTTAAAGGAACGGCTCGACATGGTGCAAATGCCTGACCATATTTACAAGTTGGCCAGTGTGATGTTTTTTGATAAGTCGGAGTCGCCTTACTTGTATGACTTTGCCTACAACGAAAAGAAGATTGCTGCCTGGAAAGCGGCGCCCGATACACTAGATTTTTTTTTGAGAACGCCGTTCAAGGAATTAATACCGTCTTTAAGGTTGCATCAGCAAAATGTAAAAACGTTTTTCAGGGTGGCGGAGCAGGCCGACAAACTTCACCAGGAAGACCTGCAAGCAGTATTATCCAAGGCGGAATAGACGATCGATACAATCAATTGTGTTGGATGGCGGGGAACGACCCCGGCCGGATTAAAGAGTTTGAAAAATTACCTATCTTAGACTATCTGATTATATTAGATAAAAAACTGGCCGAAGCAATCGCGGCGTCACGTCCAAAAAATACATCCGCTAAAACGGGCAAGCGTGCCAGATAATATAATTATCGATTTTCAGGTCAACGACGAAGGGTTACAACCCGTTGAAGACCGCTTAGAAAACCTGGGGAAAATTGACGCCGGTTCGGCCGTTATATTCAAAAAGACGAATACTGAATTACAAAAGCGTTCGGCCCTGCTGAAAGGCATTGCCGACGGCAGTGCGCAGGTTACCGTGAACGCTACCAAGGAACAGGGGGTGTACAATAAATTGGTTTCATCGTTGAAAACCCTTTCCGGTCAGAGCAAAACCACGGTGCAAGACCTGTTGAAGTTGAATCCCAAGGAAGTGGCCGCCGGGTTTGAAGGTGTGGTCACCAACGTAGACGATTTTATTAAAGTAATGCAGGGCGCCAGCGAGGGCGCTGACAAATTTGCGGCTAAGTCACAGTCGCTGAAGCAGCAGTTAAAAACCCTCACTACGCAGATCGCGGAAATGAAGTTGGCGGGCACCGACTCGGGCGAAGCGTTTAATCAGCTGGTGTTTAGCGCCGGTAAAATAAAGGATGCGTTATCCGACGCGGGGCAGGAAGTGCGCAATTTTTCCAGTGACACCCGCACCGTGGATAACGTGATCGGTAGCGTTACGGCCCTGGCCGGTGCGTTCACGGCGGTACAGGGCGCTTCAGCCTTGTTCGGTGACGAAAACAAAGACCTGCAGGAAACGCTGGTGCGTGTTTCGGCGGCGATGGCGGTGCTCCAGGGCGTGCAACAAATACAGAACGCCCTACAAAAAGAGGGGGCGCTTTCTTTATTGGCGTTGAACGTACAACAGCGGGCAGCGGTATTGAATACGCAATTGTTGGTGGCCGCCCAGTCTGAAAATGTAGTGGTGTCGGGGTTGGCTACCGGAGCCATTCAATTACTGAACGCGGCCATGGCTGCTAATCCTATCGGATTGTTCATCACGGCCTTGGTGGCGGTGATTGGTGTGTTCGCGTTTTTTATGACCCGTGCGCATGACGCGGCCGTGGCCCAGGGTGAATTGAACCAGGCCATCGCCAACGGTAGCGAGGGGTTAGATGCTTACGTGGCCGGCAGTAAGCGCGGGTTGGATAAAGTAGTCAGCGACCTGGAAAAAGCAGGCGCCCGCCAGAGCGAAATTCAAAAACAGGGAGGATTGGTAAGTGCCGACCAGATAAATAAACGCCAGGCGGAAATCGCCAACCTGAATAAAACAATTCTAAAGTACGAAGGTTCCACCAATACTGAAACGGTAAAACTGCGCGGCGAAGCCCTGAAACAGGTGGCTAAGTTGGAGCAGGATAATGCTGACGCCGTTACTCAATTGCACGTACAACAGAACGCATACGATAAACAGCTTATTAAAGAAAACCTGGAAGATCAGGTGGCTGCGCAGCGGGCCGCTTTAGCCAATGCGCAGGAAGGTAGCCGGGCGCAATTGGCTGCGCAACTGGCGCTCATACGTGCCCAGGCGGCGCTAGATACGCAGGACGCCGGTCAGGATCCGGCCAAGGTAGCGGCTATTCAAGCCCAGGCCCGGAAAGATCAAATAGAAACGGAGGTAGCCTTTCAGCGGCGATTGGCCGACCTGCGGGTAAAGGATATTGACCTGCAAATTGAAGGGGCGAAGAACGTTGACGCTACCAATGCCGAAGTGTACGCCCTGGAAATAAAACGTATTACGGCCCAAGCTGCTGCCGAAGTGTTGAATACAAAACTGAGCGCCGCCGAAAAACTGGAAATCCAAAAGAAGGCCGATGCTGACCGAGCCGCTGCTTCAAAGGCATTTAATGAAGAAGATAGAAAGCGCACCATACAGGCTGAAATAGATAAGAACAATGCCGCTCTGGCGCAGCGTAATATTTCAAATGCTGATGCCCTGGCGCTACAGGAACAAAACATTGTACTGGCCGCGCAAATTGAAATTGATGCCACTAAAAACAACAATGAAAAAGTAAAACTATTATACGCCCAGCGCGACGAACAACTGCGGGCTGCCCGGCTGGCTTCCATTAGAAAAGAACTAGAAGAAGAACTGGCGCTGCGCACCGCTGCCAATGGGCCGGAAGTACGGGGCGCCGCTGAAGTACAAACGCGGCTGGACGACGCTTTTGCTAAGCGCAAGATTTCCGCCGCCGGGTATTACAATTACACCGTTGACCTGATTAAGTCGCAATCAAAAATAGACCTTGACAATAACCAACTACGCATCGACGCGCTTAACAAAGAACTGGCCGCCAAGACCATCAGCGAAAAGGATTACAACGCCCAATATGCCCAGCTTTCTGATGACCGGGCCGCTATTTACGACTCCGAACAGGAAAAGATTCGCGCCGCTGGTAAGAAAACCCAGGAGCAGCAAAAAGCCGATGCCGAAGCAATAAAAGAATATATTGTACAAACCATTGGGGAAGTAGGAAATATTGCTTTAAGTGTTTTCCAGAATCAGTTAGACGGTCAGGCCGCAGCAATAGGGGATGCCAAGCAGCGGGTGGAGGACTTACAAAAGGCGGGTGCAATTACAGATAAAGAGGCGGCAAAGAGAATGAACGATTTGGCACAGCAAGAACGTAGGTTAAAACATGACCAGGCGGTGAAGGATAAAGAGGCTGCAATATTTAATGCAGTGATAAGTACTGCAGGGGCAGTCATTAAAGCCTACTATCAATTGGGGCCATTGGGTGGCGCTTTGGGAGCGGCCATCGTTGGCGCAATCGGTGCGGCGCAAATAGCAGTCATAGCTTCCCGGCCGATACCGCAGTTCTTCCGGGGTAAGAAACCTGGCCAGTACGAAGGTTGGGGTAGCGTAGCCGAACACGGAGGGGAAATGGTGGTGCGGGAAGACGGTACGTTGGACTATCAGCCTAAGAAGCAAATTGTATGGCTGGGTAAAAACGACCAGGTACTAACCGCTACGGAAACCCGTAAATTAATGCAGACGCCGACCATGCGTAGCAATACGGTGCTTATTGCTCCACGTGAAACAAAGGCCGCCGGTATTGACGTAGATAAGCTGGGTAAAATAATCGCCGCCAATACAAAGTCCACCGTTATAATCGACGGCATCGAAGCTATGATAATGGACGGCCTGCAACAAACCAATTACATCACCGCCCGCCGCCAACGCAATAAATGAACTGGAAGCACACATTAAACGATACCGAAATTGACGAACCGACTGGGTTCGCCAGTATGATGATTGGCCCCGTGCGCGATGACGTTAACCATGGCATCGGTTACGAGGCTACGCAAAGCTCGCTGGTGTTTACAGGCAGTGGCTATGATATATTGTACAATGCCAACGAAACGCAGGGCCTGCGCGCTAAAGTAATCTATGCAGCCTACTCCCGCTGTGATGATACTGTTGATTGGGACCTGGTGTTCAGCGGCCGGGTAAACTTCGGGCAGTTAAAAAAAGTGTGCGGCAATACCTGTACCATTAGTGCGCCCATTGAAACAGACAGCTGCGAAGTGGTATTGAATGCGCGGTACGATCAGCAGGTTGACATGGATAAGTACACCGGAGTGGACAACACGACGGCGTTGCAAAAGTATGATGAAATGGGTAAGCGGATTACGCTGCATGCCAAAAAGGTTTCAACCGGCCTGGATATTCAGGTAGATACAGACGGGGATGAAATCTTAGCCGACTTCGCGCTAAACGGTGTTTCCCGATTGTTTTTTAGGCCAGATTATGAGGTGATACGACTCAATAGCATTAAAACCGGGCACCCCGATTCAACGTCATATTACCAGTACGACCAAGATGAGTTATCATTCCCCATTTCACCCCTGCTTTTATTGGATGATTTTGTAAAATGTTTTGATGGCGGGTTTATATACAACGTAAGAATAAAGGGAACCTGTAATATAATTTTGGACGCCTTTTCGTCACCGCCCGTTGGTGTGCAGTTTATTAAAGTTATGCTGCTTGATTGGGATGGAGCGACAGGCAATATTTTTGATAACTCAACGGTAGTTCAAACTATAACCGCTCATGGAGGTATCCCAGATATGGGGCACTCCATAACCATTCCTTTTGATGGCAGCTTGTCAGGAACGTATTCACTACCCGATGGCCACGGATTGTATATTGTTCTTTTTATTCAGACGGTGGTATCTAGTTTAAGGCAAGCGCAGATTACGATTGATTTTGACAAGGATACGCTGGCTTTAATAACAGCAGAAAAAAACTGTCCCGACACCGATACTGATTATTATATGGTGCACGAGGCGTTGAGTCATGTAGTGGAAGAGATTACGAACGGATGCCTAAAGGTTAAGAGCGGTTACTACGGGCGCGTTGACAGTCAGCCATATGGATTTACAGAGAACGGTTGCGGCGGGATGCGCATGCTAACCAGCGGGCTTAAAATAAGGAACGCAGCCAACCCCACATTCTTTACCTCCTTTAAATTTTTAATAGATGGCTTACGGGCCATTGATAATATTGGCTTTGATGTATTCGAAAACACGGTTCGCATTGAAGACGTGCGTTTTTTTTACCAAGATAAAGAAATAATGAAATGTCCCGGCGCTACGCTGGTGAATATTCTAGTAGACGAAAATGGTCATTATGCGAAGATAGTGGCTGGGTATAAATCATGGAAGGTAGAACAGATAAACGGGCTGGACGAATTTAATAGCGAACGGGAATACAAAACTTCCGTTGAAACTATCAGTACCGAATTAAACATACAAAGCGGTTTGGTAAGTGGTAGCTATCCAATTGAAGTCACCCGTGAGCAGTCGTTTGCTGAAACAGGGGCCGCTGATACTTCTTATGACAATGAAATATTCATTATTTGCGTGCGCAAGCCGGATTATCCATACAGCGGTTTGGAAGTTGAGCAGGGAGGTATATCGGGTGCTGAAAATATGTACAGCCCCGAAACGGCGTACAACTGGCGGATCCGCCCGGTGGCCAACATGCTGCGGTGGTTCAAAAGCATTGCCAGTACGTACAGGAATATTCTGGATACGGCCAACCAGCTATTTTTTAGCTCGGGCACCGGCAATATTTTAGCGCGGGGTATGATGGCGGACGCCTTTTGCCGACCAGAAAAACAGGTTACGCAGGAAAACCAGTCCATTTTTTTTACCCAAACCGATGACTTTGCACCAATTTGGATTAACGAAACAATTACCTTTAGCTATCCGCTTTCTTTAGCTGACTATAATAAAATAAAGGCCAATCCCTACGGATATATTTCGGTGCAATGTGGTGAGGGGCAGTGGCTAAAAGGCTTTATTAAGCAGGTTAATTATCAACCCGCGAACGGCAACGGGCAGTTTACCTTAAAACGTAAATACTAAGATGGCATACCGGATTATTTCACCGCGCTTCAGTTTTGTGCAATTTGATTTGCCAGCGGACGGATATTGCCTGCCGGTGTACGACGTGGACGACGTGCATTTTCAGTTCGTGGTGCAGGCCGATAGTATAGGTGAAGCTGACACCCTTTGCGATTTAACTAATAACACTATTAGTATAGGAACGCGACTTTCGTGCGGGGATGCATTAACGCCCTTTACCAGTAAAGCCGAACGCTACCGGATAAGCGAATTGCAGGTATTGTATAACTGGCAACACGGCATCGAGAACCTGGCGCAGATACACGTGGGGCAGTGTTTTCATATCGGTGTTAATATAGGTGCGCAGTCGTTTTGTAGCAATTGTTTTGAAAAAATACGGGGCGATGGCCTGACGGCGGTGGTAGAGTACGGAAATGACGAGAACGCCTTCGGGTTTAACTACTGTGGCAGTGGTATTGACGAAGTGGACGACGCGGTGGATTGTTCGCCTACGGTGATACAGTTTACGAATACTACAAATCTTGTTATACCATATACTGCACAGCTGGTTGCTAAGTATGGCGTAATCCCTTCTATCCAAATATGGATATATAACGCATCGGGCGAATTGCAAAATATGGGTGTTCAAGCAACCTTTGACACGTATCCGCCAACTAAAATCCTTATCGATATGGGCGGAGCCGCTAGTGGCATCGTAAAAATTTTATAAAAAACTTTATTTATGACAGGAATATATAAGTTTGAAAGTCCGACGGGTAAAGTATACATAGGTCAATCTTTTAATATAAAACAAAGAGAAAATGCTCATAGATGCTCTTATAACAATAGGCAATATAATAGTTTACTATACAAGTCATTTTATAAGCATGGATTTGACAATCATAAATTTTCAGTAGTTCACCATCTGCCTAATGACGTTACAAATAAGGTGTTAACAGATTACGAGCAATTGTATTTTGATTTATATAAAGATGCTGGATTTATTATGCTTAACACTTGCGAAATTGTATCAAGTCCAAAGGGTGTTAAACAGTCGATTGAACATGTAGAAAAACGAATTAAAAATCAAATCGGTAGTAAAAGGTCTGAAGAAACTAAAGCCAAAATGAGGGAGTCTGGAAGAAATGTTGCTTTTACGGAAAAAAGGAAGACAAACATTTCAAAAGCCTTAGTCGGTAGAAAACTTAGCGATGATCATCGGAATAAAATATCTATTAAATCCAAAGGTAGAAAACTGCCTCCACGCAGTGAAGAATACCGAATTAAACAAAGTATTTCTCATATGGGAAAGCCATCGCCAAGAAAGGGGGTGGCGCTTTCAGAAAAAACAAAAAAGAAAATTTCTGAAAGTGGGAGTAAAGCCAACTGGATAAGAGGTAAAAAACAAAGCCCGGAACATGTAGCAAAAAGAGTATCAGCGCGAACTGCAACTATAAATAAAACCAATGGCTTATCGTAACCGAATCCGCCTGCCCCTCACCATTGACCGGCCTCAATACAAAGAGGTTCGCGATGTGTATCGTCGTGCCGATGGCAAGTCGATTGTGCAGTCGGTGGTGATATCAAAAATATTACAGGGTGCTACCGATTGGTGGCCCGGCACCTGGCATGAGGCTTTTAAAATTGCTCTGGCCAGCGATCAGACTACTATCGAAACCAGCGAATATTTTGGTGACGTGGTGCAGAATGGCGATTATCAAATCAACTGGCAAGACCGGTTCAACCGTCGTACAGCGCCCGCTGAATTTAAGGTAGAGGTTTCACCGTTTGACGCTACCAATAGCAACTGCCAAACGTGTGAAGAAGTTACTCAATTAAGTTTAACCGACGATGATTGGTCACAAACAACGCCCTACACTCGTACGCCACTAAACGAAGGCAGCACTACCGTGCGCGATGTTACTACCAACGACGATATTTGTTGTTACCCGGTAGCGTTCTCAATCATTTATTACAACGCTGATATTGTACAAAGCGCCGTAATTTCCTCACTGGGTGTGGTGACGATGGTGTTAAAAACGCCTTTGGCCGATGCCAATGGTTTAAAGCTGGCCACCTACCGAGCCACCTGCCCCAATGGCGGATATGACGAAGCCGATATTTACGCTGATATTGACGGTTCAATCCCGGCTTGTTTGGCACCTACCGACCCGGCTATTAATACCATTTCAGGAGATGGTGCCCGCGCAGTATGGAACGAACCATCTATCCCGCCCGCGCTTGGGTATCATTGGCAATTATTTCGTCAGGATAGTCCCGGGGCGCCATTTTTAGAAGGTGATGCACTGGGGTTAACGGTATTATTTACATCCGTGCTATCGTCCGGCACCGCGTATATTTTTTACGTACAAAGTAAGTGCGACCCCGATACGGTATCGAATTATGTGTCGGTGAACTTCACTACACTGATCCCATCGGGCGGACCCGGTGGTCCGACAACATCCTGCGGTAGGTACTCTGTGTTCTATGCAAATCCGGAATTCCCTTACATGAATTCACACGTGCAGTATACGAATTGTTCTGGCTTCGCGCAGTCGGATGTTTTAATTAACGGCGTACAGCGGTATATATGTGTGCTGGAGAATTCACCTGGCAGTCCAGTAAGTATTGTAGTTGAAGGGGCAGATCCAAGATTTCATAACTGGCAATATATAGAACCATGCTAAAAAACGGCATTTGCGTCGCGGTTACTGGGCACCCTTATTACGGCCGAATGGCGTACAACCTGGCCATGACGATTAAGGCGATTGAACCGTCTTGCGATATAACGGTGATGCGTACCCCGCACAGCCTTTCCCATTTATCGGAATACCAGCTATCGGTATTTGATAATATAGCAGAGCTGCCCAGCGGCGCTCCCATAAGTTGCGGAGCTAAATTGTGGTTGAACACTATTAGCCCGTACGAAAACACATTGGTGCTGGACGCTGACATGTTATGGTTGCCGGAGAAAAAGCCTTCCCAATTGTTTGATGAACTGGAGGGAAACGACTTTACGGCTATTACCGAAGGGTATGCGCCGGACAACTTGCACCCTAAATATTTTTTATGGGCGGACGAAAGCGATATTCGCGCTACTTACCCGATCGCCTGTGATAAATTATACCAATGGCGGAGTGAGGTAATGTACTTCAATAAAAATGCCGATGAACTATTGGCTAAAGCGCGTGAAGTATTTGTGGCGCCCCGGCTGGCTACCGAAAAACTATACGCCCAGGGTACGGCCGACGAACTCGGCTTGGTGGTAGCCTGCGGGATATTTAACGTACACCCGCACCAATATAAATGGATCCCGGCCTACTGGCACTTGATGAACGAAGGTAAGATACCGGACTTCTCGCTGCTGTACCGCAACTATTACCTGGCTTCGTTCGGCGCTAACCATGCCAGCGAAGTAAGCAAGAATTTATACGACCGCCTGGTGCGCGTGGCCTGTATGAAAAGGGGAGTACAACACGTATTCCCGTTAATAAGTAAAAAGTCATTCCTCCCTGAGAGGCAACTAATGTAACCAATGCCTAAACTAATTTTTTCGCAAGCCGAGGTAAACGACATTGTAAAAGACAGGCCAGAAGCCTATGGGCCGTTCTATAAACTATGCCAGGAAAAATGTGAAGACATGCGCGTGCATGCGGATGGCATTTTCCCTGAAAGGCTAATTCGTGAACGCCGACCCAACGAGCCATCAGAAGTGTTGGAATACCGGGCTAAAATATTTAAGCCAATCACGAAGCCTACGTTCAGTAAGGTGTATGCATCGCTGCAAAAAATACGCCGGTCACAGGACTGGTCTATTCGTTATGAAAATTTGGATCAGTTTGCCCGCGTGGCCGAAGATGAAACGCTGGAAATGTATTGCGAGTATAATTTTCCCTACTTCAGCAGTGTGACGAATTGGGTTTTTCAATTGTTGTTGCGGAAGTATTTAATAGATCCCAACGCGGTAATTTTCGTTTACCCGATTACGTACGAGGTGGCCGAAAACGAATATTTAAAACCATTCCCGGTTATATTTGAAAGCACTAATGTGTTGTATTTTGCGCCGGAAGATTATGCTATCTTAAAGGCGCCAGAAGGCTCTACTTATTATGATAGCAAGGGTAAGCTCCAGCGCGGTCGGGCTTATTACTTCGTGACCACACAAAATATTTTCCGGTATGAACAGTTCAACGGCCGGGGTGAATTTAAACTTACGCAAAACTATATCCACTCACTGGGTATACTGCCCGTTTTTAAATTAAAGGGTGTTATTATCGACCAGGCCGATTCCCATTTTTTGTATGAATCGCGTATTGCGGGGATGGTGCCTGGACTGGACGAGGCTTCGCGTGAGTATTCAGATTTACAAGCGGGCGTGGTGACGCAGTTATACGCCGAACGGTGGGAATATACGCAAAATGAATGCAAGGCGTGTAAGGGCACCGGCATACGGCCGAACCCTAAATACACCGGGCCGGAGTGCGGCTGTGAACCTCAAATAAACTGTACCGCGACGGGTTGTAACCAGGGTTACGTGGTAGCCGGGCCGTACAGTAAGATAATGGTGCGGCCGCCCAACAGCGCTACCGAAGGACAAACGCCTATCCCATCCCCGCCAGCTGGGTACATTGAAAAGGACGTAGAGATTATCAAATTGCAAGATCAGCGCGTAAAAGACCATATTAACGACGCGCTGGCGGCTATCAATTTTGAATTCCTGGCGGACACGCCGCTTTCACAATCGGGCGTGGCCAAGTCGGTTGACCGTGACGAAAGTAGCAACACGGCGAACGCGGTGGCCGAAGACTTGGTGGCTATTATGGACAACGTCTACCGGGCGATTGCGCTGTACCGTTACCGGGTGCTGTATACACCTGAGCAAATTGAAGAAATGCTGCCGGTGATACAGGTGCCCACTAATTTCGATTTACTTAGTACCGGTGTATTGCAAAAAGAACTGGTGGACAGCAAGAATGCCAAAGTGAATCCGGCGTTATTGTCCGCCCTCGAAATTGATTACGCGGGTAAACGCTTTAACAGCGAACCGGAGGTGCGGGATAGGCTTTCGCTTATCCTAACGCTAGACCCGTTGCCGAACGTAACCGACGAAGATAAAATGACGCGGTTAAGTAATAAGGGCATCACCCTGGAAACATATATAATCAGTAGCAATATTCAGGAATTTATTCAGCGCGCTATTGACGACAATGATAAGTTTGTGGAAATGGAACTGGCCGAACAGCGGGCTGTATTAATTAAGTATGCGCAGGAACAAATCACTGCTGCCACGGATGCGCTAGTGCCCGTTGACGATGGTGCCGACCCGTTAAATAATTTGTATGGCCAGGTCATTTGAAGATATTCTTAGTGAAATAAAACGGGCCGTAAAGCAATTTAACCGTACCATTCCCGATACGCAGCGGGCGATGTATGATGCTATTAACTTAGAGTTGCGGCGGTTGGATTTGACTAATGATGCCACCATCAAACCCACGGTAGACAATTTAAAAATCATTCAGTCGATTAAAAATAAGTTACATCGGCTGATTGTTACGCCCGATTATTTGCAGGATGTTAAAGATTTCGTGCAGTCGTTTAACGCCGTTACCGTGTTACAAAATGAGTATTGGAAAAGCGTGGAGCAGAAATTTACTCCGAAGCCGATACTAAAGCAAATTCGCATACAAACCATCCGCGATACCGTAGCGCATTTGACCGATATGGGTATTGAGGCGAATGTAACAAACCCGATAGGCGACCTGCTGCGCATGAATATTACCACCGGCGGTTCGTATAAAGCCATGCAGGATGCAATTGGTAAGCAGCTACTGACTACTGAAACGCCCGGGTTATTAGAGAAGTTTACCACCACGATTACCAAGACCTCGCTGAATCAATATTCCCGGCAGTATACGCAAACGACATCTAATGATCTCGGCTTCGAATGGTATAGTTACCAGGGTAGCGAGATTGAAACCAGCCGACCCTTCTGCCAGGCAATGGTTGAAAATAACAGATACTTTCATATTTCGCAGATACCGCAACTGTTAACAGCGCACGCAGCCGATGGCGAACCGCTGACATACCACGATTTTAAAACAGGCGAATTAAAAACGGTGCGGGTGAACCCAAAGACCGGATTGCCTATTGGTTTTATTGAAGGTACTTCACCCGATAATTTTCTTACCAATGCTGGGGGCTGGAATTGTGGACATCAGCCGCGACCAGTTCCAGAAAGGAATGTGCCGCTGGCGGTGCGGGAAGTCGTGTATGCTACCCCGGCGTATAAGAGGTGGAAGGGAGCTAACTAAAAAGCGCCATCCGAAGACAGCGCCTTTTAAAAAACTACCCGCTAAAAAACCTACTTTAGTTCAGGATCACTCGCGCTCAACCCAAGGTCGGCAGCCGGTTCCTGAATAGAATCAAGCACGTTTATTTCCAGCGTTTTTTCAACGCCGCTAAAATCAGATTTGAATAATTTTACCAATACGCGTCCAGTAGCGGTGGCTTCAACGTCAGCACTTTTATCGTGTTCGACAAAAGAAAGAAATGCGTCTCCGTTTGAAAACCATTCTATTTTGTCAGGGCTATCTGTAATAAGTTTGAACTTCTGCCCCTTTACAACATCCACCCGGCTAATGTTGTAGATTTTTACGTTTGAAAGTGATATATCAACTTGCATAACACGTTTTTTGAGGTGAATAATGCGGCGCCGGTTTCAGACACCGCATTATAATTTTACTTAGCAATTGGCGCATCGGCTACCAGTCCCAGGTTGGTCGCTTTGGGTGCGTTGTAAGAGTAAGCAATAGTGTCGTCAATGGTTTCAACACCTTCGCCCAGATCGGCATCGGCGGAAACTTTAATAGTTGACACACCGGCTGAATCTTCAGAAGCGATGTAAGCGGAAAGTGCGTCTACTTTTTCAACAGTCGCCCCGCCAGACACAACTTCAAAAGTTGCATCACCGTCCAACGTGGCAGCGGCGCCTGTAGAATCTACAGGAGATAATTTTACCAGGATCTTTTCCTTTGTGGTGCTTGATAATGTAAGTGGCATTGTATGTTTTTTTAACGTTAAAAGATTAAAATTAATTAAATTTCAACAATAATATGCGTTAAGTTTCCATTAATATGGCGGCTTAAAACCTTGTACTCGCAAATACTCAACTGGTTTTGTATTTGTCGAGGCCGCTGGGCTTTTACCCATAAATGGGGGATAAACTCCGGACCGGTGCGTTCGTGGGGCAGGTCGATAAAAGTGCCTATCCGGTACACGACCGGTATTTGTAACCGAGCCAGGTTAAACGCCATTTCATTATCCTCGGCACGATGGAAGTATTCATTGTGGTAGCCACCTATAAAACGGAAGGTATCGGTATCGTACATGGTAACCCCGCCCAGGTAGCCCGTAATTTGTATAGCTGAACCGGCCAGCTGCGTCACACCCAGCGCGGGTGTATAGTCAACGCCAATAGGAATCATGTCAACGTCGTGCGCACAAAAGTAAGCGGGCTGCGTTTCTATGAAGCCGATGTTAATCAGTTTGCCCCGATTGAAGGGTTTACTTGGCGCCTGTTCAACAACCACAACGGTATGATCACGCATAGCGGCTGTAAACTTTTCCAGGTGTTCCGGCCTGTCGCGGTAAGGGACGATGATTGTCATGCCAAGCTAATTAGTACGTAAATGCCATATATTACCAGCGCAATTGCTATGGCCGCCATCAGGCAGCCGCCTTTGTTATTTGTTGAGTTCTCCATGAATGATTGTTTTATTCGCTTCGTAAGTAAAATATTTTTCAAATGCTTCACCGGTAGGCATTAAGCCTGTTGTAGATTCAAGTTGCGCCGGCAGTTTTTCGTCAGGCTGTTCCACCAGCACGCCGTATTCAAAATAATTATGCGGCAATATAAATACATCACTTATGTATACCGGAATGGCCCCGTATTGCAGCGCCTCCATAATACGGAATGAGGTAGCGCCGTACCCGCGTGGACATAGTACATACTTAGACCGGGCCATCATTTCGCAGTACGAACGCAGGCTGTGCGGCTGTGAGCTAATGTACCAGCCCGGTTGATGTTGGTAGCGCATGAGTGCAGCGCGTAACGGATGATTATTTGTGCCAATGTAGCTGCAAAAAATATCTTTCACCGGCGGAAACGTAAACCCATGCGGCTTACATATTAACGGCAACGGGTAGTCGATACGGTTACCACAGGCGGCAAATACTTTTATATCAAGATGGCTAATTTCGTTAAGGATGCCGTCGTCGTATTGAAGGATTGTATAATAGCGCTTATTACGATCCAATCCATTTAGGTACGACTGCAACCGCTGAACTGCTCCGGCGTCTTTCCCATACTTATGTTTGCAATAATAGCTTGTCCAAAATATGGGCAGGTATGTACGGCCGGCTGTGGGCTGTGGTTGTTGCGCATACCATTCTTCGAATATCAAATCATTATCGGCCGGGTATTGCATCGGGTGGTGCGGACGGAATTCAACCGGCACCTGTTCAAAGGAAGCGGAACGGCGGCGAATGTAAAGGGCATCGCCCCAACCCTGACCGGTCATAACGGTTTCAACGCGCTGGAATTCGGATAAGAAGGCATCCATTTCAGGCAGTTTGCCACAACCCTCGTAAACGTCCTCGGTGTTGACTTCGGTGTAAATATAATCAACGTGGCGTAACGTTTCCTTAGCGCCCTTCAATACCTCCAATTCATATCCCTGCACATCCAGATTCATAAAATTGCAATCGGTAATGTTGAACGAATCCAATTGACGCACCTCCACTGTCACCATACTATCAAACGTAATCAGCGGGTAATGCTTTAAGTGCGTGCCCGGCTTTAACAGCGAACTGCTCTGGCCCTGATTGTACGTTTCCACGTGCATGGGTAATATCCCGGTTGCGGAACCGATAGCGGTGCAATATTGCTTCGCACCTGGCGTATTGGCTACAAGCGTATCGAACAGTGCGGGATTGGCTTCAAAATAATGTCGATTACGTATGCCGTGGTTCAGATAATCGTTATCCTCCTCGCCATAGTGCCCGCCCACGTGTATGACGCCGGTGATGTTCATTTTATATTTGCGGATTATTGCGGATAGGAGGATTAGCATTTGTATTGAAATTTAAATCCTTTTGCACGTCGGAAAGTTTCAACGCAGCAAAGAGATATTTGTGATTGGCTTATAGACAATGACCTTGCAGCTTCTCCGGCAGAAGCGTATTCTTTTAATAGCTCACCTGTGGAAGAATATTGTAATACAGGTTTAGACTGTTTGCTTTTGTTACCCATCCTACTTTCCCCACTTCTAACCACAGGACGGTTTAGAACGTCGTACGAATGTTGAATATTTTCAGATGGACTTACCCATTCAAGGTTGTCGGCTCGATTGTTTGTAACATCTCCGTCTATATGATTAACTTGTTCTTTGTTTTCAGGATTAGAAACAAAATGACATGCAATCAGTCTGCTAACACTGAAATAGTAAACCTTCCCATCTTTTGATAAATTTAAAAACATGTATTTGTTTATATGAGATTGAGGTGACAGTATTTTTTCAGCGTAATACCTTTCAGTAATGCCTCCGCCCTTACTAATCATTGGTCGAACAACAGATAACCTTTTTGTTCTACCGAATGAACTGCATTCATAATAGTTTTCAAACCCACCTACAGGTTTCCATATTTCTACTTCCATATAGAAACAATTTTTTCATTAAAGCTCAATGCAAATTTAAATGGGAATGTATTATTTTTTATAGCCCCCAGTATTGTTGATTCAAAAGGTAATCCCTGCCTGTAAAAAACTTCTGTGCAAGTGTGCAGGTCCTCGATGATGTACAATTCACAACAGCTTATTAAACTAAACATTGTTACCCAGTGGTCAATACAATTATGGCTGCAATCTTCGATAATTATTTGCGGCTTTATATCATTTCTTATGTGATATAAGAGTTCATGGTCTAATTGATTACCCTTTAAAAAATTAACACCATCAATTTCTGGTATTGGATTTTCTTCAAACAAATCAACGCCCCAAATATTTGCTTCAGGGTATGCTTCTTTCCAAACGTTAATAGAAGCGCCTTTTAAAACGCCGATTTCCATGATTGACGATATATTATCCGGTAGCGTATTACTATAAAAGTTCATGTACCCATGCCCTAAACTACTTTTATCACTACCATATTTTATTGCTAATTCGTCGAGGTTCATATTACAATCGCATTTTCAAAATAAATATCATCGGTTGCAAGGTGTTCGTTCCCCGGTCCGAACCAACGCGCAGGCATAATAGCAACTTTATCTTCATGTCTGTTTAAGTAGTGCGCCCACCAGCTGAACGAACTATTACTGCATATCTGATGCCGGCAACAACTCAACAAACTTAAATCTTCATGCGGCGACTTGCCAACGCTGTACGAAAATTCCGCACCCGTTAACCGTAGTACGTCCAAATTTTTACGACACCAGCTAATATCGTCACTGCAAACCACAAACGATTTATACCCACGATCCACCATTGCTTTAATAGCGGTTGAAAGGTAATCGTACCCGACGAACGGGTGCTTATCGGGGAAGTCTGTGACGTAATCCCCCCGGCGGACATGTATGCCCACCATGTCTTTTAGCGGCATCCAGGGGAAGGCAAGATTGTCCAACACCAATTGGCGGTACTCATCGAAGTATTTTGCGCTTTGAAAATAGCCGTTCAGTAAAACATTTTCGCAAGTTGGCGCCGGTATTTCAGTATACGCATGCGAGGGTTCATTATAAACACACCAATTGCGTTTGATGGGTTTACATGCCAAATGGGGCACACCCATTGGCCATGCCTGCGGATTCAATGTTTGCGCTGGTATGTGTAGTTCTAAATCGTATTTCGCAGCATAGGCCAAGGCCGTGCTGATTTGAAAACACTGGTTGCCAAGGCGGCCGATTAGGTTAACACTTACCATTATCTTTTTTTACTGGGGTTAATTTGAAGGTTCGTAATATAGCCACATACTTGTTTCTTACATTGTTTAATTCAGTCTGTATAATTTTTAATTTTGTTTTTAGCTTTTCAGTTTCCTCCGAACACCTAAGATGTGTAAATGGAATATCAGCTACCTTTACACGTAATTCAACGACTTCTTTTCTTAATCGATCCGCCTCGTTTTCTACTTTTTTAAAATGCTTGTGTTTGTTCATAGCAGCTATTTCAAGAGCGCTTACCCTATCCTTCAATTCAGCATTTTCTGAAATCAATTCACCAACTTTTATCTTATTTTCTTTTATTGAGTTAATTAGAAAGTTGATTGCAACATCTTCAGGAAACTTTTTCTTTATTTTGGCTAATAAAGTTGTTTCATATCCAGCACCGTAAAGATGTTTATCACTCATAATTCACTTATTAATTTCCTTACATTTTCTGCTTGCGCCATATTATACGCTGCCTGTTCCATAAACCCACTACCGTCATGCACACGGTGGAAGTATGTACAATCCGGTACCACATAGAAACCATTGCCAGCCTTTAACCAAAGGTAATTCATCCAGATAGTGTCACTTGCCCGGTGTGCTGGATTCTCCTGATACACCCGCGCGTACTCGTCACGGTTGACGAAAAAGTTGCAGGTGTTAAGTAGCATGTTGAATGTATCTTGCCACACCAATGCAGCGGCGCTTGATTTGAAGTACACTGACCCTGCCCATCCACGGTAATCAAAATTCGGCCAGGCAAAAGACGGCATGTATATTAAATCCTTCACGGGGTTTTCGATTGCATCCAGTCCGACTAAATACCGATCATCAATCACGTTGTCTGAGTCGAGTATTATCACCCACTCATTGGAAGCGTAAGCAATGGCATCAGCCTTGTTGCGGCTCATTCCCCGGTTAGCAGCCTGCCGGTAAACCTTTATTTTATCGTTGAGTTTTGGTAGTTGCTCAATCTTTTTCCAATACTCCGGCAGGCTGCAATCATCTACGATGATGATCTCTGTTATACGCGGGTTGTTTAGTACATGTTGAAAGGATTCGAGTAGTAAGTCGTATCTCTGATATGTTGTAATACAAAGAGAAATATTCATAAGTGTTGCCATGCTTTTTTAGTTAATATTCTCCATGCTTGAGTTCCGCTGATATTATATTTTGTGCCAACTTTCGAGTAAGATTTCATTGTCTGATAATCAATCTTCATATTTGCAATATCAGATGGAGTAACTTTTGCCATACCACTATTTACGCCATTCATTTTTTTCTGACCCAATACTCTATACGAATGTGTTTTGTTGTAAGACCTATTACACCATTCTAGTTCGGTTGCTCTATTATCAGTTTTTATACCATTCTTATGGTTTACTTCATCAAAATTATATGGGTTTTGTAAAAAATGCATTGCCACAAGCCTATGTACAGAATGAAGAATAGCAATTGAATTTTTTCTTAGCGATACCCTGCAATACCCGCCCTTGTCAATTTGTGGAATTAATGATTTGCCTTTAAACGGCATTATGGCACCATTTAATGCGCGTGTAAGTCGGGGCAAAGATTTTACATTTCCCATGTTACTAACCTGGTAGAGTCCTTCATAACCTATTATGTCTTTCCAGTCCTCCATACTATTTACTTTTTTCCTGCATTGAACAGCGTTTATAATCACGAACGATTTCATAAATAGCCTGGTTAAACCCGTACATGATAGCGCCCTTTTCCTTTTTCTTTTGGGCCTGAAACTCTAAAATAAATTGCTTTACGTCCGGCGGGATGGAGGTTAAGTGGTATGAAACTCGTTTTGCCATGATTAGTACCTTAGGTATACAAATGTATAGTTAAGGAATTGTATTACAAAATGTATTTTTTATTTTTACCTCAAACGAACAATAAATGTCTTATTTCCAGGGTGACCACTTAAGAATTTCTACCCCTCAGACCAGCGATGGCACTACGCTTTTGTATGACGCGCAACAAAGACCTGTTATCTCCGTGCAGTTCGCCCCGCTGGAAGCGCGCAAGGCTTTTGAACGCGAAAATCAATTGCGCCCTACCCACTTAAAGCACATTATTGAAACCGTTACTACTGGCTTCGGTCAAACGAACACCCCGCAGCCTACGCAAACCAAGGTAAAACTGAAATAATGATACAGTCAACTCACACCGCGTGTAGCGGATGCGGTAAACCAAGGCCAAGACCAAAACCAAGCAGATAATTTATGATAACAGTAGGTGATTTTTTAGCAAAATTGATAAGCAAAGGTGGTGGCAATCCCGCAGACGAAAAGTATAAAATATTTTTCGGTAACGCCGAACTGGTAAAGGCAGAAGTGCCCGACGAAGTGGCTACCGCTATCGACAACGGCCTTATCAGCATTGCCGACGCGAAGAACAATCACCCGATACTGAAAAATCATTATTACACCCAGGCCCTCAACGGTGTTGACGATAAGATCAAAACACTGATGGAAAAATGGGAAGCGCCGGAAGACATTCGCAACGCGGTAACCGCCGAGCGCAATACTTACAACCGGGTACCCCTGCTGCTGGAGCAAATGATGGAAATTGAACGGAAGAAATTAACCGCCAATAAGCCCGACCTGGCGGCGCTGAATAAAGAAAAAGAAGAGCTGCACAAGCAGATTCTTACTGAAAAGAACAGGGCCGATGCGGCCGAAAAGGATTTTGAAAGCAAGTACAAGGACTTGCGTATTCAGCAAAAACAACGCGGCATGTATACCGGCCTGAAAACCGTGTACGACAACCTCGATGAAGACACCCGCGACATCACCTTCAACACGCTTATTAATAAAGGACTTCAGGATAACAATGCAACGTTTACCTTGGATGATAATAATAACCTGGTACTGCTCAAAAAAGACGGCACCAATTATTATGGGGAAAATAACCAGCAGGTAAACGCCAAGCAGTTCATTGAACAAATATTTTCCCGTAACAAACTCCTGGTGACCAACCAACCTCCGCCCGCTAACGGCGCAAATGGTGGTGTTAACAACGGTTCAAACAACAACGGCCATAATAATGCTGCGCCTCCTCAGGGTGGCGGTGGCAATAACAATGGCAATACTAACACCGGTTCTGCAGCCATGAAGGAGATTCTTGCGGGTATAAATCAAGATCTATCCACGAGCAACAACGTTCCTATCTTCGGCGGCGGCAACTAATCTCATCTTTTCAACACTTACAATTATGGCATTGGGCTTTTGTCCGGCGCTGCTTACCAACATAGAAGCTGTTGCGGAAAGCAATGCGCCCTCACGCAAACTGCATATATCGGGTTTCCTGGCCGCGCTTTTTTGTTGCCAGAATAGTGCTGTCAATCCTGTTAACCAGACTAATGACGGCGCACACACCCGCCCTTTAACCGTTCGCTATCGTGTACGCCCGACGCTCAGCGCCGTGCAGTACGAAGACGATTGTGATATTAACCGCATTCCGGCGTATGCTGAATGGACCGTAGGTACACCTACGCATGTTCAGAGTTCGTTCTTCCTGGACGACGCTACCATCCAACGCTATTGCGCTGACGCCAGCGCCCGCGTTACCACCGGTCAGCCACCTACCCAGGTGATGAACGAAGTGTACGACCTTATTTTGGAGCACGCCAACATCTTGGTAAAAGCTGTAAACCGGGTAACGGTTACGCAGATGGCTACCCAATTTGGCAACAACACCACTACCGGCAGCGCCACTGGTAAAATCATCAACATTGCCCGCGACGGCAATAAGTATGTATTGGACAACGGCGTTGTACAGTTAATGCGCGACATCCAGGAAAATGAAATCTGCGGCGATACTTGTATCGTTGGTGGAGGTCTTTTCGCTGGCTTTGACATTGCCCAGGCGATGACCTGTTGCAATCAGGCCGGTATGGACGTTAGCAAACTGGGCATGCCACAGTTCTGGTTCGACAAAGACACGCAGCAAATCTGGGGTCAGAACTCTATCGCTGTGCTGGCTAAAGGCAGCGTTAAGTTCATCGGCCGCAATAAATATCAGGGCGCTTTCGCAGGTCAGCGTGGAACTTCGTTCTTCACTACCTTCCCGCTGCCTGTACAGGAATTCGGTTGCAATATCGACGACTGTATGCGCAACCTGATTTTTGATTTGCAGCTGAAGTACATCGACTGCCCTACCACCGTAACGGTAAACGGCGTTAACACGACCGTAAATCGCGGCTGGGAAGTTATTATCAGCAAAGAGTTTGCCCTGTGGGTACAGCCCACCAGCGCTTATGCTGCTGACGATCAACTGAGCGGTAGCAACGGTACGCTGAAGTATTTCGTTACCAACGTAGCGGATGCCGGCGGTACAACCAATTCTGCAGTTCCTTTGGGCGCTTACGCATACGCTGGCTTTTAATGAGCTGCCTGACTGACTATATTGGGATCAAGGTCTGTTCAACAGACGAGGCGCCGGGTGGTGGGTGGATTAATTCACTGCCCGGCATTAGCCTTGAATCTATTGACAAGATTGCCACGCCCGATCAAATAACGTACAGGGCCGTTTGGGCCGACGTACAAGCCGAAGCGTATACGCGCTTCGAAGTGGATTTCATGAGCGAAATGAACCGGTGTTACGAATTGAATGTGTATTGTGATTACGATGCGCTCATTTGTAACAATAAACGCAAGCTGTTGCAGGCGTGGAAGTATTTACTGGGGAACCAGTTAATGTTGTTCCGGCTGTATTCATCACGCATCAACCGGTTTACCACGCTGGATATAAAAGACGTGCAGGAGTTGAAAGATCATTACCAGTTGGAGTATGAAAAGGCTCTCACCCAGGGCGTTAAATTGTGCGATATAAGTTCGTGTGAATTGTGCTGTGAAGGCAATCCCAATACTGTTACATGGCTTCCATAACCATAAAAAGCAATTTGTCGCAGTTTGTTGTGCAGTTGCAGGGCAAGTTGGAGGTGCTAAAGAATCGAGAATACCTATTGCGGCCAGTGGCTTTCGGAGTGATTGATTTAATACAGAAGCGCATTCACATAGACGGTAAGGCCAGCGATGGCAACGCCATTGGCACTTATTCAAGCGCATACGTTCGTGGGTTAAGGAAGAAGAACAATCGCGGCAGTTCTACTAAGGTTATAATCAGTTTAACGCGGCAACTGGAAAACAATTATGCGGTAATCGCCACGCCGAAAGGGTATGGCATAGGGTTTTTAAATGCATTCGATTATAATAAAAGTCAGTGGGTAGAGGCTACGTATGGTAAACCCATATTTGCGCTCACCACCGAAGAACATCAATACGCGCTCGATTACATTACCGACCTAGTGAACCAGGCTATAAAATGATTCAGGAAATAATATCAGCCATTAATAGCACGCTAAAATTGCCCGAAGGTGCGGTGGTGAATGATATTGCAGAGTCGGTTTTAAAAGGAACTGAATACTCGCCCTACCTAATTGATAAATTTGGCGAAGGGAAGTCCGTAGCCATTGACACCACCGTTCCGGTTATCATTTACCATAAGGTAATAGACGTGGTATGCCAGGGTGGAAAGAACGGTGTGGGTGACGACCTGGGCGATTTAATAAACACCTACAATTGCAGTTGCATTGTATACTTAAACAGAAAAAAAACGGGCCTCACGCCGGATGAATTGTTTTTGTCAATACAAAACCAGTTCCCTTCAGGTATGAAGTTCAGTCCATATAAAAACATTGTTATCCGAGTCCAGAGAGTTATCCTGAATAGTATGCAGGTTTGGTCGTCTGAATATCAGGGTGGCGTACAGTTCAACCTACCGGCCGATTCAAACTTGTTTGCGATTAACTATCAAATCGAAAGCACTTTTAAAAAAGGGTGTTTTGTTACTTGTTGAAAATAAACAAACTTAATTTGTTCTTTTATGCCTTATAATGTGTATTACCCAGCGGGTTGCGCAACAGCTGTCGGTGACCACTACTGTAATCCCTGCGACAACGCCGAACATGGCCGTATACGGTCGGTGGCGTACATCGCAAACGATTTTGAGTTCACCAATCCGTCTTCACCTACGGAGTGGAAAACCGGTATCGGTCAAAAGAAAATCATTATCATCCCGGCCGTTAATGGTTCGTTCGACGGCGGTAGCGAAGTGGAAGGGCCTGGTTATGGTGACCAGCTTTCTAAGCTAACGGGCTACGATTTTTCACTGACTTATCGCGATCCGAATTATAAAAACAATGCTGATTTTTACAACGCCATCAAACGGTCTAGTAACTACTATGCAGCGTATCGCACCGAATCGCAGATTCATTTTACCGATACAGTAAGCGCCATCCCTAAAAACCCGGTTACCGAAAACCTCACCGACGAGGTGACCTGGGAAGTGGTACTCAAATGGAGCAACGAAGACTTGCCCATTCCCTACGACGTGCCAGCGGGAATTTTCGAGTGCTTCGACTACAACGGAACTCTCAGTTAATAAGGGGCGGGTGTAATAGCCCGCCTTTTAAATTTTATTTATAATGCGAAAGATACTTTCACTTTTTGCCCTACTCGTTGCGTTCACAGTTAACGCCCAGTTGCCCTCTACTATCCCCCTGCGCGGTGATAGTATTATTATTTCCAAGGTCGGCGGTTCGGCCGAATTGGTGATCCGTAACCGTACAAAAGATTCGCTGGGTTTTCTGTTTAATATCGGCAATGGTCGCACCCAGTTCCGTCGGGCCAAGCAAATGAACGACAGCACGCTAGTGTTTGGCGTTGATACTTTTCATGTCAAAGGTGGCTCCGCTTTTGATAGCACGAATACCCAGTTTCGTACGTATCTCGTCGACCACCCAGGCACCATTAAAGTAGACGTAACTGGTATCCTGCGCGTTGGTGGCGTTCGTGGTGATTCGCTGTACAATATACCCGTATCGACTGGCCCTTCCACTGCCTCGTTTGTAAACATTGCAGCGATGCGTGCAGCTACACCGCCGACAGACAGCACCGTTGTAATGGCATTAAATTATTATAACAATAATGATTACGTGGTAACCGAATGGCAATACTTTGCCAGCAGCACTACAACGGTGGATAATTCAACTGTGTACGCACCCACCAGCGGAGTAGGACGATATAAATATGTTATCAGGAACAACCGAGCCACTTTTAAGCAATTAAACGTCTTTCCTGCGGCCGACAATACAACCGCATACTTTGCGGCGGCGGCGTTTATTAATAGCGCCGGTGCGGCTGCTATTCATCCAAAGAACACCACGTACACCCTTGCGCCAACGGCTGCCAATAATATGTATGACTACATGACCATATTAGGTGAGGACAGTGCAACGTCTATCATTCAGGTAAAAAGCTATGCTACCCAAAACAAAGATGTATTCCATTACTATGACCTTGCTGATACGCTTGTTGGTGTAAGTATTTCGGGCATAAAGTTCAAAGGTGGTGTTAGCTATACAAACCATGCAATCTCGGCTGGCCCGGTTGACACAGCCTCAACGTTTATTTATGTTAACCTAGGGAAGAAGTTAAATTTTATCGGCAACAGTTACGAGGACGGTGGAACAAAGGCGGCTATCTATTTATTTGATGTGCATACGGCCTACGTTACCAACAGTACATTTAAAAATATTGGTGGCATGGGTATTAGCACTGTGTACGCCGTACCGAATGAAGATGTTTGGGTGACCGATAATATTGGCTGGAGCTGGGGAATGCGTGATCGTTATGATGGCGGCGCTCCTCCTGGTTATGCCAAAGTAAGATTTGGAGATGACTTTTACGAGTGCGGTGGTACACGGAATCACGTGAATCGTAATAGACTATGGAACAAAGCCAAGACACGCTGGTTCTGGATTGAGGCTCGTATGTTTGGGTACAATGAAGCCATTGGTAACGAAATTCACGGAGAGGGCATGAACTCAATGGGCTTCAGCTGGGGTAACCCGCCAACCTTCCCGTTATCCGGCCCCTGGGCTGTGAACAACCGCGTGCAAGGCAATATCCAAGACAGCATCTATTACGATACGCATACCGCAGCCGATAGCATCGGCGGCCTGCCGAAATACATCGCCAGTAACTTATGGGAGTTTGGCGGCACAGAAGGTTTGCAATTTACAGGTAACAACTTGATGTCTCCACACATGACTGTTTCTCGGCATAACACGGGGATTTATAGTCAAAACATTATTAATAGTCCAAACTCCAACACTACTACCGAAAGCGGAGCGGCCATCCTTTGGAACATAGGAACAAACGGAGGCGATACCAGCGCAATAAGAAACATGGTTATCCGCGACCAGGTTAAAATGCATGATGGTGAACTGGTTAGATTGACAAATAATGGCAACCCGATTATTGGCCTTGATGTTAACATGCAGGCAACCTGGGATGGCGATATGATTTTGGGTGAAGTTTATCCAGCAACTGGCGGCGTTCGTCCTCTTGGTTTCAGCATGAACGGAACTTATAACGGTACAGTTTACCGCGCATTTTATACAGGCAACTCCGGCAGCGCTATTAATTTCAGTATCTCCGGAGCCAACCTGCGGGGAACAAATATTGATTACGCTTCAAATTTGATTGACTTCGGCGGCTTGACTGCACCCGTAATTGATAAGGAACTGGCCACGTTTTCCACGACAGGGCAATACACTTCCCATGTAAAAACAGTGAACAGCACGGCGCCGGATGCAGCAGGGGATGTGGTAGTCCCTGGCGGTACTGTAGCATTGGGCAATGTGCCGGTCTTTGGAGTAGTGGCTCCTCCTGACAGTACTAAAATCCAAAAGAATCTTGGATGGTTCGACTTCAGGTCTTACTCAACTATAGCGCCAGATGGCAAGATGCTCTACGATGGTGCAATGACAGCAGGCAGCACAACCTTTACCAGCGCATCAGCAGTGTTTACCTCCGGAGATATAGGTAAGGTTATTCATCCTAAAGGTGTCGGCGCAAGCAGTAAAGACAGCACCGGAACGATAACGGCCTTTACTAATTCCACTACGGTAACACTTTCTTTTGCGGCTTCTACAACCGTTTCGTCTGCACAGTTTGTGTACGGAACAGACTTAACACTACCGGTTCAGGCTACTATAAACGCAGCTACAGCATCGGGCCATGGTGTAGCGTATTTCCCGGATGGTATTTACATTATTAACGGGGCGTTGCAAACTTCGATTAGTGGACAGAACCCTAATTCACAGTTATACATACCCCTTGTCGCTGCTGGTAATCTACCGGTTCATACTTCAGATCGGACTTTAACAATACAGGGGGGCAGTCCGGCATCAGTAGAAGAAGGAGCATTAACGGCTGTTAATCCGGTTACCATAGGCACCATATTTTATTCAACGCTAAACACTTCATCGGGAACCTATCCTTGCATATTAGGAACGAAAGGTGAGTCCGATGGTGCTGGTGGATTTTTCAACGCCGTTGATGTGAACATGCAGAATATCATCTTCAGAAACACGGCGGGCAAGAATAGCGGAGGCCCAAGGATGTCAGGCGTAAACTTTGAGTGGGCTGTTAATACAAATGTTCATGAAAGCCGGTTCGACATAGATATTCCAGGAAGCACTTCATCATCTCCGACGTTTTTAACTTTTGGCTATAAAGGAACAAAAACAAATGGCGGTATAGGTGTAGTCACAAACAACGTATTCTCCGTTGGGCACAAGTACGGGTTCGTTTTCGGTGAGTGGGCCACTGGTAATAATATTCAAACTACGATGAATGAATATGGAATTGGGTTTACTGCAACTAACCACGCTATTCATTTACAGTCCGTTCCTGCGCAGTGGAATAAACATGCAATAGGAATGTTTTCACCAGAGGCGGGAAACTGTGTTTTGAAAATCGACAAGCTGGATGTTGAATTGCGTACCGATGGCAGTTGGTATGATAATTCAAATACTATCGACGATCCGAGTAGTAATTTAAACGGGTACATCCATTACTATAAATTAGAAACATTCGGCGCTCTCTTTTCGCAGAATGGAGCTTCTGCTGTTACGCTGATTGATTTGACAAGGGGAAATCTTGCCCGTCACCAGGTTACGGGAACGGCTGGAACGGTAACCTATTTACCGGGTCAAAATGATTCTACAGCGGTAGCAGAGGTAAGGTCTGGATATGTTGCAAGCGATGATAGTTATTTCCCACAGTTCCTTGTCACCAACGATCAGACGGGAACATCAAACGCAGTCGGACAGTTCATGTTTGTGAACAATAGCGCATCTACTCAAAAAAGATTGGTTCAGATGTATGCAGCGACCGATGGCAATATTAATAAAGGCAGGTTGGAGGTAAGGGCTTCTGATGGGTCTTCAATCCCTACTATTTTCAATTTTAACTCCGATTCGTTTCGATTATTCAGGCCACTTGTTCCATCTCGTTGGACTACTTCTACACGCCCTGCTTCGCCCACAACAGGCATGATTGGATTTAATAATGACAGTGGCCGGGTTGATGTTCGTGTAGGCGCGGCATGGAAACAGTTGGCTAATACCAGTGATATAGTTAGCGGTGGCGGTAGCGGAACTCCGGGTGGATCTACTACACAAGTACAGTATAACAATGCAGGCGCTTTTGCGGGGTCAGCTAATTTTATTTGGGACAATACAAATGCAAGGCTGGGTATTGGTGGCGCGCCATCCGCTCCTTTACATATCGTTGCGCCAAGCGTATCGGGTTACGGACAGTTTTCCGTACAGGCTGCAACAGGAACAGCAGGTAGTTCATTGGCCTATATGAGCTGGAGAGACGGGTCCGGATCGAGAATGATGGTGGAAGGATTTGGTCAGTACGGCGGATCTCCGGATTTGAATTACTACTACGCAAATGAAATAAATGGATCGTATATATGGAGAAATTCTTCTGTCCAAATAGCGGAATTGACCACCGACGGTAAATTAGGATTAGGTATCACACCAACTGAACGATTGCATGTTTATAATGCTGGATCTAGCTCAAAGTTGTTAATAGAATCGAATAACATCAGCGCGCTGGCCGGAACTGATTTTAAGGTAGGTGGGACAACCATCGGCGCAATACGCGGTATCGGATCTTCTGGTGGCGCAGGAGTATTTTCCGATAACGCGCTAAGCGTCGCGGGGTATGCTGGTAATCTGGTACTTTCTACGACGACTTCTGGTGCTGCCATATCGATGACAACCAATAATGGAACCGATGTGGAGCGGTTGAGGATAGAAGGGACTGGGGATGTTAAATTATTTGGTACAAGGCTGGGTGTTGGCACTCCTAACATTCTCGTAAAGTTACCAGATAGTAGCATTGCGCAAATGCCGTACCCCACTGGCGGCGGATCTGGCACTGTTACATCATTCGGGAAATCGGATGGTTTTGGAATAACATCTTCAGTTGCAAATTCAACAACAACCCCGGTTCATACTGTTGCTATTGATAGCGCTGCTGTTTTTTCTGCTTATGCAGGAAGATTGGTAAGATTTACCGGAAGCACAGACTACACAATATCACAAGGAATTGGAACGCTATGCTACCTATATAGCAGCGGAGGAACAACAAGAGTAATTACATTGCCTAATCCATCGACAGTTCCTAATCGAGAAATAAAAGTTTACATCGCTGGAACAAGTATCGCTGTTGGGTTCGCCACAGTCGGCGGAACAGCTAATTTCTATAACAATACAGGTTTGATAGGTACAACACTTGGCACAAATACATCCGCACTCTTCACTTTCAAAAGCGATGGAACAGACTGGACGGTCATAATAACAAACTAATGAAAATACTTTTTTTATTACTCCTCAGCACCACATGCTTCGCTCAGCCTAAAGCAGTTCCAATAGTTACTGTGAACGGCACAACAGCCACGCTGAAAGCTGATAGTTCAACGGGTAATATTGGTTCTTACTATTGGACGGTATCCCCTTCAGTGAACTTCACAAATGGTGTTTATTACGGCGGTAGCAATCTGGCTCCACTGACCGCAACCATAAAAGCGGGTACCAGGTACACGTTCATTCTAACGGTGCAGGATAAGGGCGGCAACGTTGGCACAGCAGCGACCGTGTATGATCCTGCAGCGCCGGTGGTAGTAAAGCCACCTATTCCAACGCCGGTACCGGTGAGAGACACGGTTGAGGATATCAGCGTGCATAATAAGGGAGTATTCTTTGCCAGGGTGATTCTTTGGTCCGACACGACTGTAACCGTAATAAAGAAATAATGAAAAAACTTATTCTCGCCATATTTCTTTTATCCTGTTTCGCTGGTGAGGCGCAGACGACCTACACTTCATTGTTTGACACGGTTGTGGTCAACAGCAATTACACGCTTATCGTGAAACGTCCAAGAGTGCAGGCGACAGGAATTAAATACCCGGTTGCATGGTTTTTCGGTGGCAATGGTGAAAAAGATAATGTTTCTACTGCAACCGCCGTAGGTCCATTTCGACTAATGACCGGCGGGGCGGGAACAGCACAACAAAACGCAATGTCCGTATTGGATAGCGCATGGATTGTTCAGATAATTCCATTCACAAATGGCTGCGGTTGTAACCCCGTGCAGGTTGCCGGGTTCCCCAACAATATATATACGGTGATGGATAAGTTTGATTTGACTTATGGCTTTACTCACCAAGACACCACACGGTATATGATGAGCGGCATATCGCAAGGCGCCACCAATACAATAGATTTTCCAACCTGGCCTGTATCATTATACAGTTTCGGCAACCCTACGAATTACCGGGCAAATAGATTTAAAATGTTTGTTGAAGCTTCAATGTGTAACCCACGGAGCGGAAGTCAACCATCATTATTAGCTGGTAAAATCGTTCGATTATTTCATGCAGCAGTGGATGGTACTTGTGGTGAAACGAACAGCGCCACTGAGTTCAGTGACCTTGCCGGTGCTGGCGTCACCAATCTGAAGTACACAAAATTTACAGGCACATTTGGTCACGATAATAACACTTGGGATAGCGCATTCTCTGCCCGTGGTGTGGACAGCGCTCATAATATCTGGCTGTTGTTTTTGAATAAGGCGGGTGTTAGCGCACCAGTAATGGGGCAGGCACGCGTATACGACATCTTTGATGCCATGTATGGCAGCTATGACGTAAACAACCCTACGTCCTTTTTTGATAACCAGAAAGGCGGTCACTCAAACGTCGATCCGCGCAATGGAGTTACCACCGATACAACTTCAGTGAGCAATCCCGCTCATGGATTTTTAAATACCAACGGCGCACCTCGCAACGACCTGGATGTATATGGCTTCAGTCAAACCAACAGAGGTTACCCATACCGATTTTTACCCGGTTTCAGCAGGGCTATGGTGAAGCTCGATTTAACGGGTTTGCGAAATTTGAACGACACTACACTTCGCTTTGTTTTACAGGAAGTTTGGTGGAAAGATCCAGGCGATACAGCCAGTGTCAAAATAAGGCTGTACAATTATGACCAGCAGGTAATGCGTAAGCCCGTTACATCGCGCTGGTTGTACGACTCACGAATGGACAGCCTCTGTACTCAGCTCGACAGCCTTACCTCGACTGCATCCGGAGCTTGGGAGCATGTTGTAATTGATAGCACGAACCAGCGCAACCGGATGCGATACCTGGAGTTAATGCTGACCTCCACTGCAACACATCACGTTTCAAAAACCAATGAAATTGTATTGTACGGATATTATACTGCCGATACTTCGTTGGCGATGTACAGCGACAGCGTTCGCAAAGACTACACCGGGCCCATCCGCAACCGCCGCGATTCAACTGGCATTTACAGAAAGAAAATTTATACCAATGTGGCGCAACCGGTCGGCCTTGCTTCTCTCGCGCATGACGGTGGGCAAAGGATCTTCACAGCGACAAATTATTATGACAATGTGAACGCTCCGGGTATTCCAACGACAATTAATTACTGGCCGGGCGGTGCGGGCGACTTCTCACCAACCATAATCGCTCGAAATATAGCCGGCGGCAAAGACATGATACTTTCCACAAAGGGCGGCAATACCTACACGGGTGGATTAGTCAATACCGATGCACCTGGATTGGAAGCAGAAAATCCTTATAGCTGGGGCAGGGATAGCGCATTATTCAGTGACCTCACAAAAGTGTACGGAAGAAACAGCGCCGGCACGAACCGGTTTGCTGGAACCGTTGCCAATGGACGAAACTACTTCCCTTATCTCGAAACAGATAATGAACCATTCTTTAACGGCTATACACATAAATCAAATTTCTGGAAAGCCCGAGCCGATTACAGAGCAATTAAGCAGGTAGACCCAACCATGCAAATTATCCAGCCGGGTATGGTGTATGCTGGTGACATCTATCAGGTGAAAAGTTTTTTCTTCTACACGCAAACAATGACCACTGACAAAATATTTCCCCATAATATTTTGAACGGTCACTATTACTTGGCCGATCAAGATTCATTGGGCGGTATTATTCATACGCTTACGGAGCAACAGAATTCAGGTTCCGTTCCGCCAGCATGGGCGGTTAATTCCCGTAATAATTGGCTAACGTTTGCGGATAGTGTTAAGCGGCAAATTTACAAATACCTACCCGATACAACGCAATTCTGGTTGACCGAAACTGGGCGAGACGGTTACGGTACAAAGCCAACAACCGATTTGCAGGCGGCAGCCACCAGTCAATATACTACTGCGTCGATTTCCGGATTGGGCGATAGTCTCCAGGTAAAAGGCATTTGGGATGCGCAACAAAATATTTTCGGTTGGGCGGCCCCATTTGAAAAGCAAGTGAACTTTGAACTTACCAGCGTGAATAATTCACCATCCGGGCAATTCAAAGATCAATTCTATAGTTCCGGTAAAGCCGCTGATAAATCAAGTAGTGACCCCTTCGATGTACAAACGTTTTTCCCGGCCTGGTATGTAACCGGCGGCGTATTCGACAACCTGCAAAACTATTATTGTGATAGCGTAATGGTTCGCGGCGGCAGGACCGGTGTTTGGGTTTTCCGTGGTCACCATTATCAGCACAGTGATAGCGTTGTGTATGTCGTTTTCTACAGCGCCAAGACAAACCTTTCCAGCACTTACAGCCTGAGTGTGCCTGGCGTTTCATCTGTTCGGGAATTCATTCCGTCCTTCAGCACGTTAACAGGCACGTCCACTACGTTGACGCCATCTGCAGGAGCTGTCTCGCGGACTGTTACCCAAATGCCGAGGCTTTATTTCGGACTGGAATCAGCAGGCTCACCGCCGTCCTGCACGACAAACATATTGCCAGCAAGCGGAAGTACGGTAGCCAGTCAAACCAACGCTGCATTGAGCTGGAGCGCGGCGGCCGGAGCCACCAGCTACCAGGTATGGATCGACGGTGTGCTGGTCACCTCGGTAGGCTCAACCAATTACAATGCGTTCGGCTTCGGGGCGGGAACTACTCATAGTTGGTACGTAGTACCCACAAACGGTAGCGGCGCTGCCTCAGGTTGTAGCGCCGGCGCATTTATCTTTACCACCGCACCCCTGGTAACGGTGCAAATTCTAAAAATATATAGGTAAAATTGTATGTATATTAGTGCGGCAAAAAGTGCAGTTGCGGATCTTGCTGAATTGTTTAATGGCATTTTAATTGACCAAAATCAAACAGGTAAACTATTTGTACAACCTTTAAGGCAGCAAATTGAAAGTATATGCAAAATCAGATGGTAGACACTCGCAAATTCGACCGTTGGTACTGGGGCGTAGCTGTGATTGCAATTCTACTCTATATCGTACTTGCCTAGTAAGGGTTTCCCCGGTCGGTAATATTGTCGGCAAGGTATTAACTTTATAATGCCATGCCCATTCTCAGCGAAAAAGAGTTAACTACGATAATTATTACCGGTGTCAGCCTTTTGCTGAAGCCGTGGTTAACGCGTATTTACACCGCCTGGGTTAATGATTCCCCTCGAGTTGAAACCTTCTTAATTCGTATCACCTTCGGATATTATAGACGCAAAGCACGGGCGGCCGCTAAAGCCGCTCTTGCTTTATCGTTGAAGGAAGAAAATAACCGACGCATCAACACTGCCGTTGATCGTGAATTGCAGCGCTTAGGCGACCTCCACAACCTGGACCGGGTAACTTTATCCCGCTACGTATGGACGGGTGCTGGTAAGTTCCCAGACAACCCCACGGTAGAAGATTTTATTCAAGTTGATATTTATATCACCAACGAATGGACAGCCGAAAACGTGCGCCCCATTATGAAGGAATGGGATGGGCGTAGCGGTGCCCTGTTCGCAAAGGCATTGCATAAACTGTATTACGAAGCCAAGGGGTATATTTCCATCGGCCCAACCGATGACGATGACCTGCAGTCTTCGCAGAACCTGTTCGGAGTTGAAAAGTCATGGCGTTGGAAGCTGGGTAAAGGTATCTTTGACGGAGTGCTGGTGTTGAGCCTGTTTTACGGCAATTACAACGGCAAGGAATTAAGCGATCAGGCCATCCGGGACATCAAAAAAGCCCGCGATAAAATAGCTTACGAAAAACGGAATTATTTGTATTAAAACCGTATTTTTACTTACAAACCCCAACATCATGAATTTATACGCGCAATGTTTTTTGATCAGCCTTATCGGCCTGGCATTATCAATGCTGACGGTAATTGCCTCCCTTACCAAAAAAGCGAGGGTGGCGAATATAAAATTCAACTGGACGATATTCTTTACCCAGGATATTATTATCCAGGCGGTGGGCACCGTGCTTACCGTTGGGCTGGGGTTGATGCTACTTGGGCCTGCCATTAAGCAGTACCCGAAGTTCGCGGATAACACGCTGGCCATACTCGCCATATTTGCGACCATTGGTTATATTGGTTCAGACATTGCAAGCAGATTTTTTAGTGTAATGAATAAACGAATTAACGCCGGCATAGACGAGAAAACTACTATTGCGGATTTTCATACTGGTAATTTAGATGCGCCAACGGTAGCGCCGAAGCCAAGCAAGCCCGAGGATAAGCCCTAAGTGTTAAACCGTATAGGTGGAATGCGCCGAAGTTGTAACTTTAATGCATGCCCCGCATTCCCTTTGACGATTGGTTTCCTTTGGTCTGCATCTGCGGAATGGGTTGCGGCATGTTGGGATTGTTCCTGGTTTTAGCGAAAGGTGTTGACGCGAAGAAAGGCAAGTGTCGTGATTGTAAACGCCGGGCGGCATGACTGAACTGGCCTTCACTTTTGGATTAGCCTTATTGGTTAGCACCGGGTGGGTTGTACATCGTAAATTATTTCCTAAACCAAAACGTCGCAAACCAAGACGCCGGATAAAAAAAGCAGCATAATGTTAAGCCCAAAACAGTATCACGAATTACTGGCCTACATCCATGGCGATCTGGAAGATGATATACAAGCCAGAAAGGAGTACAAAAAACAATTGTTGGATTTTGCTAAGAAGAACAAACCAGGAAGTACAGCCGCTTCTGATGAAAGCGGTGGACCATTGCCTCCTCCCCCCAAGGATCCTCCGCCCCCACCACCAATAGGTTAATAATGGATATTAAACCCATTAGCGCCAAACAGCGCAGAATAATTATAGTTATATTTTTATTAGTCCATGCTATACCGTTAGCATGGATTTTTTTACCTATGGATACAGTTCATCATTTCATCGGTGGGCCTATTATGGTAATGGATAAAGATGGCATTATGCGGGAGCGCGTTGTAACCAATCAATGGTTTGCGGCAGGTTTCGGCGACTGTCTGGTGCGGTTCATATATTCCGGCTTCGTCTGTTGGCTGTTAATACGTGTTTGTAAAGATCTTGCATGGTTCTTTTATTGCACGTTTGCTTTTTACAGCTTCAACACTCTGATATATTGGTACAACTACTGCCAATGGAAGGCCCCGTTTTATATAATGCTTTTCGGGTTGGTAGTTGCCGCCGCGGTGCTCTGGCCTAAGTCGAGGTTGCGGGTGGTGAAATAACTCATATAATTTTTTTATCCTTCAATATCGCAATAAGCTGGGCCAAATGTCTTGCACCGGCTTCTTCCCGTAAATCAGAAATCCAGGCCTCGCAGGTTCGAGCGTTTAACCCCAATTTGGCGGCCGCCGTTTTCACCGTATGCCCTTTTGTAATTAATTCCAATAATTCCTTTAATTCATTCCGCATATTGTAAATTTACGTATATTTACCCTATGCGATGGCTATTACTGATAATTTTTTTATGTCTGATAATATGGCTGTGGCTTATAATATTTAGAAAATGATAAACTTCCTGATTGGCTTTTTAATTGGTGGAATTGCGGGCGCTATCGGTGGATGGCTGGCTAAACGAAACAATCCCAACAGTAATTTATGAGCAAAACTCTGCTGTGCGTAATTATCGTTGTATTGGTAGCCATCCTTTTCTACCAATCCCAGTGCAATGCGCCTAAGTCGGACGATGGCGCCGCAAAGCGGCACACGATTGACAGCACCATTGAGGCTACACGTGCTCGGTACGTTGATTCTATTGCCTCACTGGCAAAGCAGGTGCATATAAACGATAGTGCCCGCAATGCGCAGATAGTGGCCTATAATAACGCGGCCCATAGCCTGGAAGATAAAGATCAAACAATACAATACTGGCGGAGCCGTTACCGAATTGCACGCGAGGGGCGGGACACAGAAGTTGTTTTTATAGCCTGCGATTCCATTAGTGCCAAATACGCCGTTATTCGCGTTGAAGCTGAATGGTGGCACCGTGTAGCGGATAGCCTGCAATTAAATGGCACACAGCGCCGGGAAATTGATTCAGCAGCATTGAGGGGTAAGGATAGCACTATTACCAGCCTGTTTGCTTCAGTTAAGGTTATACAAGGCCAGCGTGATACGGCTGTTATAGAACGGGATTCGGCGGTAAAAAAAGCTAAGCGAAGTAAATGGCTCTGGTTCGGCCTCGGGGCAGTTGCCGGCGGGGCGGCGGGCAGGGCATCAAAATAACAGCAAACGGTAACTAAACAACGGGATTGCGTTTACCCCGTCCAGGTTGGCAGGTTGCTTAAAATTAATATTTATGATAACACTAACCGATATCAACAATGCGATTGCTCTGGCAATTACCGCGCAGAACTACACTGAACTCAACCGCCTCGCTGAATTGCTGAAACAGTTACCGCAACCCGCAGCAACAACATTTTCACACACTAAAGACTATTAATATGGCAAATTATCCTAAAGGCAGCACTGGCGACCAATCCGCCCGCAATCAAAAACTGGCAGCTGCTATTTACCTCGGCGGTTTCGCGTTGCTGCATGTATTGGCTTTTGTATTATCAGCACATCCAAATTTTTATGGATGGAGGGTTGCATTGTTTGGTGTCGCCGTTGTTGCGGTTCTGGCGCTGGCCATTTCATTTTTCCGCAACGCCGATCTTACCGAAGATTTCAGGTGGCCCGAAGTCGTGGTTATCATACTGGCATTTGCTTCGGCGGTTGCGATTGGTTATTGCCCCACTTGTTGAGTGATGTTTTACTATGCTATTATAACAATTATCCTTTCTGCAGTTGATGCCTGGCGCATTAAACGCGCATGGGGCCGCGTGGGGAACATTAATCACTGGTTATCGTATGCGCTGGCGGCAGCGGGCATAGCTGGCCTGTACTTAATCGTTCGGCCCATAGGTTGGCACATAGCCACGTTCATACTGGGCTGCATTGCCATACGCGGTTGCCTGTATGACGGGTTTCTAAATATTTTCAGGCGGGAGAAACTCCCTTACATTTCGCCCAGTAGTAACGCGTTGAACGAATCCCGGTTGAATAAAATTTCCTTCTGGACCCGCCGCGCTATCTTTGCTGGACTGCTTATTGTAGTTGTAATTATTAATTTGCTAATTCATGCGTAATATTTACATGAAGCATTTTCTAGTAGAATGCTATTGGTGTAAAACACAGTTAAATAAAAGGGCGGACGCATATAAAAGAGAAATGTCTAAACATGGTCATTGCTGCTGTAAGAAATGTTTTGGCAAGGAGCAGTCTTTTAAAGATGCTCAATCAAGGAGAATGCGGACTAACAATCCATTTAAAGGAAAAATGCATTCGGATTATACAAAACAGTTAATATCAAAGAATACTATTGGAAGAGTTCCCTATAATAAAGGTGTTAAAAATCCAAAAAGGAAAAAATCTAGCGTAGTTAGATGGATTGAATTTAGGGATTACATTATTAATAGAGATGTAAATAAGTGTTGCAAGTGCAACAACAAGTTTGAATCATCTAATTTGCATGTGCATCATTTACTTTCGCGAACTAGGAATCCGGATAAAGAGTTTGACGAATTAAATTGTATTACCCTTTGTGCTAGATGCCATAGGGATTTTCACAGGAAATTTGGCGTACTTAAATTTACTGTTTACAATTGGGTTAATTGGATAAACGAGACCCGAAATGAAAACGAACGTTTTATAATACATTAATATGAGCCTCGACAGCAACAAAATAATTACTATTGCCCGCAGTTATATTGGCAAAACAGAAGTACTCGGTAATAAGGGATTTACAGATCCGTCACTGCTGGCTAAAATGAAAATAGCTGGCTGGCAACCTGGATACGCCTGGTGTGCGTTATTAGCTGAAATAATATGGAAAGAAGCGGCTGCAGGAGACATGGAAACTATCACGGTGTTGGACCACTTGTTTTCGGCTTCGTCATTGTCCACTTATTATAATTTTGCGCATTCAGTGCAGTTCAAGGTTGGCCAGGTCCCCCAGTTGGGCGCACTGGTAATCTGGAAGCATGGCATTGACCCTAAAAAATGGGAAGGGCACACCGGCATTGTCACAACCATAAGTAATGGTGGTTTTACTTCTGTTGAGGGAAATACTTCGGGAAAGGATCCAAACATTCGTGAAGGGTATATTGTAGCAGAAAAAACGCATCAGCTGGGAATGCCTAAAAAAGCAGGAATATTAAACATTGTCGGGTTCGTTTATCCGTCTTAAACTTGGTATAGGTAGATAGTTTTAAAGGGTTAATGAAAGCCGCCTGTTTCCACAGCGCGGCTTCTTTTTGTAGTCACAGGGGTAAATATTTATTTCCAGTTTTGAAGTGGTGAGTATCTATAAATGATTGTGTCCTTAGAGACAACAACTGTATCAGGCGAAGCGATGAGGCGTACCGTTCCCGATAGCATCCGAGATTGCATTGATATTGCTATTTCTTTTTAAAAGATCCCGATTGTTAATTACTCCTGCTTTCGCGACTTCTTTTTTATCGCTTTTGCATCCAGTAAACAGCAGTATCAATCCGAAAAAGGTGAGGGAGAGCTTCATGGTTGGGTGGGTTTAGTTGAATCAATTACCCATCCCTGTCCTGCGCATGTCCTGCAATTAATGTGTGGGAATCGTTCTCCGTTTCTACCCACATAGCCCATAACTACCCCGATATACTGTGGATCTGGTATTGTCCCTTTGCCGTGACAGGTCGGGCATAAAACTTCTTTTTCTGAAGAAATGTTTTTACGGATTTCGCCGTCTTGTGTAATATTCATATTTATATATTTTACATTTTTATTTCAAGCTCCTGCCCAGTGAGGGCGTTAAAGGACGAAGTTTTTAGTTGTAAGCACCTTGTATTGATTCATAAAGTTTTGCTTTGTTCGGTAAGTGTCCCATATATCATACAGGGTGGAAAACCTTTGCAGCATAATTGTGTCCCATTCTGATTGAAGTAAAAATTCGTCAACCTCTTTTACTTCTTTGGATAAGGGATATTCAAACCCAAACTTTTCAGCAATTACCTTCATTAACCCGTTTTCAATTTCCTTATAATTTGCAAGACGTTGCTTTATTGGCCGGGGAATATCCAATAAATATGCTTCGCTGGCGTCGTGTAACAATGCTGATAACTTATGTGGTTCATCAACCAAATACGAAGCCTGAACGCTATGCTGCCCGACAGAATAAAATACCGGCAAGTGGCCTCCGAAACGGCACTGCATGGAAATACCGTGGCATATATCCTCAATCAATATCGTTGCGGGGTCTGGTTCAAAAACGTTTACATATTGCCCAGTGAAGGTTCGTATGCAGTCTTTGGTGAATAAGTTTTCCATATACTATTTTAATTTATTTAATTGTTCATAAAGCCAGTTCAGCCGCACCTGTAGAGCGCGGAGGTTGGTGCGATAGCTATTATCAATCTTGGGCCGGGGCCAGAAATACCCACCCTCCCTATGCCTCTTGTCGCAGGTGTCTAAAAAACCGTGTTCCATTTTGCCGGACAGCATATTGATTGCAAGGCAAAGCCCGTGGTCTACATACAAGTGCTCTAATACCCACCAGCTACCCTTGTCCCCATCCCGGTATATAGCCTTCCCTAATTCATAGAGGCAAATTAACTGGTGGAACTTTTCGCGGGTGGTCATGGGTGATTGATTTTATAAACTTGGGTAATGAATTTTTGGTAACTATCTGGCGATATTTCAACTGTGCCGGACTGACACCACCTGGCAAACGACACCGCCACATCTTCCATAATGGGCAGCATGGATAGAGCGCCCTTTTCATGTGCTTCGCGGAGATTTGCACCAATGGTAAAAAAATTGTTTGGCTGGAACCCTATCGGGTATTGCTTCTCCGCCCGTTCCTTGATTTGTTGTTCTATGTTCATATTATTTGGGTTTGAGAATTGTTTTTATAGATATGAATATTGCTACCAATACCAGAAATTCTCCCGCTCCCATCAACCAGCCGGTAATGAAATCACATCGCAACTCTGCCATAGATTGAGGCAGCCAATTACTACCAAAATAGATAGTTTCGCAGATTCCGAATATTAACCCGGCAACCATTAGTGCAAGGCCGCAAGAAAGAATAGTACTGGTCTTGATTGTTATTTTATTCCCTGTTTCTATATCCATTGGTTAAATTATTTGAGTAGGTTGATTGTGCAATATCGCGGGCTGCAAATCCTCTGTCCGTCCAGGATGCTTGCTCGTCGTTCCATCCGGCAATGCATTCCAGCGCCTCCCGGACCCGTTTATTTTCGTCGGCAAGGGTGGAAGTCCCTTCATCTGTCTTAACCTGCGGGGCGGTGGCGCGGGTGTTCCAGTCATATTGAGGGTCTGGAATTGGCCCTTCAGCGCAGCAGGTGGCGCAGTAGTACGTTTTCTGCTTTTCATCATTCCTAATAAAGTCTATTTCCGTTCCCCCACAAAACGGACACGGTAGCAATTCATCTGTCTTACCCCCGTTGCCGGTCAAGGGATGGGTGGCGTATTCTTCCATTGCAGCGATAATTAATCCGTATGGCGGCATTTCGATAAACTCATCCCAGCTTACCCACGGATCGTCTGGATGCCGGTCTTTAAATTCCAAATACTTTTTCTTTAATACTTCTGGCGCTGTCATGGTGTTTTATTTTACTGGGTCAATACGTCTTGATGCTCCGAAAAATGTGTTATCGTTAAGACATTTACCCGTCTTCAAATCGAACCGACCATAGTCCTCCTTTCCACTGTCTGACGTCCAAATGTCAGTAACGGATATGGTGCCGTCTTTGTGAACGGTTTTTACTTCGAGTTGTTCTTCTGACGTTACGCCAGCACACCTGAAATACATGGTGACGATTTGTCCTTTTTTTAGCTTGCTCATTGGTTTTTAGATTTAATGTATTCGTTATGGTTGCCATTCTTCGTCTGGAATGTCCTTTGGATTTACCAATAGGTGATGCACTTTTTTCAATTCGCCGACCGGCACCTGGAAAGATTTTATTATACCCCTGTACCCGCCTTCGAACTGGTATTCGGATTTGTGCAGCCATAGGTTCATCCAATCGCGGAACTCGAAAATAACTACCGGTATAAGCTCTCCTTTTGTTCTTGATTTCTTTGGTATCATTGGTTGGGTTGTTCGGCAATAACGTTATACACGTTTTCCTGTTTCTTCGCTCCGGCTAATGCCGACAACTCCACAGGCTCTTCCCGGATGCCTTCCGGTGTTTTGTTTTTAAATATTGTTTGCTGTAAACCGTAATACTCAATATTGGCGGCTGCATTGGCATCCCTGTCATGCTTTGTTCCGCATTCTGGACATGTCCAAGTTCTGTCTGAAAGTGCTAACTCCTTGTTTATAGCACCGCAGCAACTACACCGCTTACTGCTTGGGTCGAATCGACCAATTTTTATAAGGGTTTTTCCATACCAATCGCATTTGTATTGTAAAGTTGTAAACAGTGTCCCTATTGAAATATCACTGATCGCCTGCGCCAGGTTCCTATTTTTCAGCATCCCGACCACATTCAAGTCTTCAATAACAATGCTTTCAACTTGGCTATCGTTGACTAAAGCATTGGTTACCTTGTGAATATAGTCGTTTCGCTGGTTTGAAAACCTTTCGTATAAT
>Ga0207705_10000210_pt1 | contig 59411 bp, 59 predicted proteins | sample KBSC13metaG_FD_184314 | JGI IMG/M metagenome (GOLD analysis project Ga0207705, IMG submission 184314) | Corn rhizosphere microbial communities from Kellogg Biological Station, Michigan, USA - KBS C1-3 metaG (SPAdes) (version 2) | ecosystem: Host-associated > Plants > Roots > Rhizosphere > Soil ... | reverse complement strand
AATTAAAAATGAGGTTTTTTTTGCATTTTAACTAATTGATTATGAATTAAATATACGAAAAAAGGCATTATAAAACAAGTCAATTAATTGATAATCAGATGTTTATTATCTTAACTTAATGACATTGCGCTCGCGGTAGAGAGGGTGACCGAGCGAAGCAATGGTCGGGTGAGTCTACGCTACCCAAAAAATATTTTCGATACCGTGCAACCAATTGGCATTGCTTTTCATCTTACCTTTAAATGATGTTTTTGGAACATAACTATACTATCGACGAATTGGTTAAACGATGCAAGGCCGGGGAACGCAAATCCCAGGAGTTGCTGTACAAGCAGTTCGCATCAAAAATGATGGGCGTTTGCCTGCGCTATGCCACCGACCGCATGGAGGCCGAGGATATGCTGCAGAACGGGTTCATCAGGGTGTTCCAGAAGATGGGCGACTTCAGGGGCGAAGGCTCATTTGAAGGGTGGGTGCGGCGTATTATGGTGCACAGCTCTATTGAATATTACCGCAAGCACCATAAAATGATGCAGGTGGTTGAGGAAAGCGAGATGGACGAGCAGGGCGTGAACCCGGTGGCAGTAGCGAATTTAGGTGCGAAGGAATTGATGGTATTGATACAAAAGCTTTCGCCGGGTTATCGCATGGTATTCAACCTTTATGCGATAGAAGGCTATTCGCACAAAGAAATAGCCGCGATAGTAGGCATCACCGAGGGGGCATCGAAGTCGCAATTGTCGAGGGCGAGGACGATATTAAAAGAACAAATTGGCAAAACGGAAGGGAAAAAATATGGATATGCAGGATAGAGAATTTGATGACGTGTTCAGGAACAAGCTGGACGGTTTCGAAGCGGAGCCATCTGCTAAAGTATGGATGGGTATCGATGCGACGCTGGATGAGAAAAGCCGTAAGAAAGCGATCATGCCATGGCTCAGCATCGCCGCCAGCATTATTGTGCTGTTAAGCGCGGGCATATTGTTTATCCCTAAGAAAACGTCAACTCAACACCACGGCGAAGGGATCGTAAAGACTCCGCCGGTGCACGCTATCGCGCAACCAAAACAGGAGACGCCAATTAAAGAACCGGCACTGCAAACGCAAATAGCGGTTGTTCCGGCAACTGCGAAGCCTGTGATCCGCCATACTAAAAAGATTGAAAAAACAGTTGCACCGGCTGAAAAACCAACTGAGCAGATCGCTAAAACAGAAATTGCAAAGCCTGTTGAGCAACCCATACTGGCCGCTGTGTCGCAAAAGCAGCAACAAGTTACACAGCCGGTGGTGCCGGATAGCGGAACGCCTTTGACGGTGAAGGAAACTGCCAATTACAACATGCCCGACCTGCAAACCAAACCCGCGTTGATAGCGCGGCAGCAAACGCCGGTTACCAAACCCACAGCTACCGCATCGCCTAAAAAGCGCGGCATACACAACTTTGGCGATTTGGTGAACCTGGTGGTGGCCAAAGTGGATAAACGCAAGGACAAGGCGCTTCAATTTACTGACGATGACGAAGATGAATCGACGCTGACGGCTGTTAACATTGGCCCGGTGAAGATCAAGAGGGAGGAGAAAGTTGAAAGGTAAAAGGATAAAGGTTAAAATCTGGCAATGCTTAATGACAATGCCCAATGACAAAAAATCGGTGAAATCACAACATAATCTGTGGAATCATTAAAAATAAAATCGGTGTAATCTTAACCACATCGGTATAATCAAATAAATAATATGAAACGTGTACTAATTACCGCGTTGATATGCGCGGCTGCGAGTGGTGTGTTTGCTCAAAATACCCAAACCGATACGGTAAGATCGGCAACTGATACTGCCAAAAACAAAAAGGGATGGCATTGGAGCGCCAGTGACCCGTCGGATACTACTGCGCGTCATAACGACAACGATGACGACGATGACTGGGATAATAATTTCACTCACAGGCATCATCATCACCGGGATGATGTTTATCCCAGGGGCTTCGCCGGCATCACTTTTTCCCGGTTCGACCTGGGGCTGGCGACGCTGGTAGATAACGGCAGCTTTACGCTCTCGCCCAAAAACCAGTTCCTCAATTACCGGTCGTGGAAGACCAGCAATGTGGGATTCGATGTGTTCCAGATGGGTGTCAAACTCACCAGGGGCTTTAAGATATACCTTTCGGGCGGGTTCGACTGGACGCTGATACGCCTGCGCAACGACATTACCATACTGCCCGGCCAGCCGGTGCTCACTTTCCGCCCCGACAGTATCCACTACAGCAAGAACCGTTTTTCGTCGAGCTACCTGCGCATACCGCTGTCCTTCGATTTCCATACACAGGAAGATGACCGCGGCAACCGTTTCCACTTCGTGTTTGGGCCTGAGGCCGGGCTGCTGATCGATGGCATGGTGAAACAGATAAGCCCTGAGAATGGTAAACAAAAGGTCTCCGCCGGGTACAATTTTACCAAAATGCGCTATGGCGGCTTTGCACGAATGGGCTATGGCGGCTGGGGCATCTTCGCCAAGTATTACTGGAACGATATGTTTGAGAACAGTCCCGATCAAAAAGGCTTGAGGAACTTCTCGTTTGGGTTTACGTTTGGTTTCTAGTCCGAAAGACCGCATAAGTCCGGAAGTCCGAAAGATGGCTTCCGGATTTTTTGTTTATACCGGGATCGGCTTTCGGACTTATGCGGTCCCGATAGCTATCGGGATTCCGACTTTCGGACCCCTATATGGACTTTCCGACTTTCGGACTATCTTTGAAAAATGTCTTCGTTCCTCACAACAACATCACTTACCAAAACATATCCCGGCGGCGGCGGGGTAAAGGATATTAACCTCGACATCCGGCCCGGCGAAGTGACCGCCATCATCGGCGCCAGCGGCAGCGGCAAAAGCACTTTGCTGAGTTTGATTTATGGACTGCTGTCTCCCGACAGCGGTGAGGTACAATTTAAAGGCGAACGCGTATGGGGACCGGAAGAAAAACTGATCCCCGGTCATGACGCGATGAAGATGGTGACCCAGGCCGAGGACGACCTGAACCTGTTTGCCAAAGTACGTGATAATGTATCCGTACTGCTGCCCAACACCGACCTGAAAGCCAAACAACAGAAAACCGAAAGGATACTGGAACAATTGCACATGACCGAACTGGCCGGCAAGCGCGTGACCGATCTGAGCGGCGGCGAAAAACAGCGCGTGGCCATTGCGCGTGCGCTGGTCACCTCGCCCGAAGTGCTGCTGCTGGACGAACCCTTTAACCAGGTGGATACTTCCTTCCGCGACGGGCTGCAGGAGGATATCCGGCAGATCGTAAAGGATACCGGCCTTACGGTGATCATGGTGTCGCACGACCCGGCCGAGGTGCTCAGTATGGCCGATACGCTGCTGGTGCTGCAAAACGGCGAAGTGATAGAAGCCGGTAACCCGCGCAAAGTATATAACGATCCGCAATACCTGTACACCGCCCGCCTGCTGGCCAACTGCAACGTGCTCAGCGCCGATGAAGCCGCTGCATGCGGTATCAAAGCCAAACAGCAGCAGGTGATGATCTACCCCGAGTGGATAGAGCCCCGGAAGGGCTTTGGCAAAAAGAAATGGGAAGTAAAACAAGTGCTGTTCAAAGGGTTTTATGAAGAACTGCTGCTGGAATACAAGGGCGTAACGCTGCGGATCCTTAACGGTCAGCAGGGCAAATACGGCGACGGCAGCAGGGTGGCGCTGAAGGTGGGTAAATGGGTGGAGTATGATTAGTCGGAAAATCGGAATCCCGATAGCTATCGGGACCGCGTAAGTCCGAAAGATTATTATTTTGGCACTTTAATAAACTATGACATTGCGAGCGCGGCGCGGCAACCTCGTCGCTAACCAGCGTTGAAGATGTAAAGTGATGCATTTCAACCCACCATATGACGACGGTCACTTTCGGGATGCTTGCGGCAAATTACCTTAGCTAAAATTATACGACAACATGTGGTGGCAATACGCGCTGGTTTTCTTAGGCGCTTTCGTATTCGATGTGGTACCTTTTCCGTTCCCCCCGGCATTTACTATCATGGTGTTTTTCCAGGTGCTCTTCGGGCTCGATACCTGGCCGGTGATCATCATCGGGGTCATAGGCTCTGTTTTCGGGCGATACATACTTACCCTATACATTCCCTACTTCGCCGACAGGATATTTAAGAAATCAAAAAACGACGATGTGGTGTTCCTCGGCGAGCAAATGAAACAGCAGTTCTGGAAGGGCCAGCTGGCCATCCTCGCCTATACCCTGCTGCCGCTGCCCACCACGCCCATCTTCCTGGCCACGGGCATGTCACGTATCAATGCGGCGTATGTTATCCCTATGTTTTTTGTCGGCAAATTCACCAGCGACGCCATTACCGTGCACCTGGGTAATTACGTTTCCCAAAATGCCGAAAATTTCGTCAGCGGCTCCCTGACGTGGCAGGGAGCACTGGGTTTAGTGGTGGGCGCCCTGTTCCTCTGCGCCGTACTATTTATCAACTGGCGCGCGCTTATCCAGCAAAAGCGTTTCCTCCTCAATTTTCGCATCTGGAAGCGCAGCGGGAAAACCGTGGAAACTGTAGAGACTATTGAAACCGCTGAGACCGTAGAGGAGGAAGTGATCGAAAAAGATAACACGGATCTGTAGCGTAGCCCTTGTTATCTGAACCGGTCCCGATAGCTATCGGGATCAGAATTCACGAATTACCAGGATTTCCCTGCCAACTGGCAGCTCATAACTGCCAACTGGAAAAAAACCCCTATCTTACCTCCTCAAAACCATCACGATTCACCATCATGGAAACCGGGCAAAAATTCACCGAGGCAGGGTATAAAAATGTCAGCTGGCTGTTCGTCGTTATTTTCGGCATCGTATTTTTAGGGTTTTTCAAAACCTATTTCGGGCTGTTCCCCAGTTTCAACAATGTTACCGCCATCCAGCATATCCATGGGCTGATGTTCACCCTCTGGTTTGTGCTGCTGTTTACGCAGCCGCTGCTCATCCGCTATGGCAAATACCGGGCGCACCGCATCATCGGCCGGTTTACCTATGTGCTGGTGCCCTGCATCATCATTTCCATCCATTTCATCGCGCGCGAAGCGTATTTGAACGCCGTTGCCGCGCATGCGCCCAGGGAGACCGTCCTCGCCAATACGTACTTTCAAGTCTACCAGATATTCGATTTCGCGGTGCTGTACCTGCTGGCCATCATCAACAAGCACCGCACCCCCTACCACATGCGCTACATGATCGCCACCTCGCTGGCCATCGTCGGGGCCGGCATGCGCAGGCTTATCGCGCACGTATTGCACATGGACGCCGAGGCTTTACTGCTTGGTTTTTTAATACCCGACCTGATCCTCGTCGGCCTCATCGTTTACGATTGGGTCAAAGGCAACAACGCCCGCGCCTACATCATCGCGTTCATCATCCTGGCGGTATCGCACTATGGCTTCTATTTCATCCCCCATTCCGCGCTGTGGCAATCGGTAGCGGGGTATTTCGTAAGGTTTTTTTAAGAAGGATGTCTGAACTAAGATTAAACAGATTAAAGGATTATAGGATTTGCTTTTATGGAGGCGGATTAAAATTCCCCTCCTGGGAGGGGGTGCGATGGGTCCTGAAGTGGCAGGGGTGGGTTTCGGAGCCGTAATATTGTTTGAAGCAGGAATTTTAGGATTTTGGCGTTGCCTGCGGCCCGCGCTTTCCATTCATACTGCACGAGCCTTAGCCACAATGCCTGTATCCATTTCAATCGCTAACGCAACATCCTGCTCCTTTTTGTCTGAATCAGAATTTTCAGAATTAAAGAATAAACAGAATTCTGAAAATTTTAAAATCCTGTAAATTCTGATTCTGACAATTTGCGCCTTGCCCCGCTTACCAAATCATGGTTTACATGGTTTACATAATTTCGCGAATTTTGAAGTTAATCATTTGACAATCAGATATTTAACTATAAAATACATGGATTCATGTAAACCATAAATCAGGCCTTTTTAAGGGCCGCCGGTGGATAGTTTTACTATAGTGTTGTAAATAAGCGATTTATAGTGTTTCACTTTTAGATGTGGTACACCCTGGAACACCCCCGGATACCGCCACCCGTCATGGAACGAAGCCATCTCTTCACATGCTAATCCACGAACCCGGATTTTCTTTTTATGGCGCCCGGGCGGGCTATCCGCTATAGCTGCTTCGCAGGCTGCCGCTTCTATCCCTGGCGCAAACATCCTGCTCCTTTTTGTCTGAACTATGATTAAACAGATTAAATGATTGCCATGATTTTCATTTGCAAACGAGACACGCAAAAAAGAATTCACCGCATTGTGATCAAGACTGTTTATCTTTAAACATCCTTAACCTCAAAAATGAAAAGATCCTTTTCATGCCTCACTATCATCGCTTTCATTGTACTTGCAGGGTTTACCGGTAAGCATCATGACGAAGTGGTTAATTACTATGGCACTCCTGAGTCATTAAAATTCGGCAGTTTGACTTATACGTTGTCATGGAGTTCGCATCCTACCGACGTTTATTATAAACATGAATATATTCCAAAAGGAAATTCCGTCGAGCGTTATAAAGATATGGTGATGATCGATTTTACGATTACCGATCTTACTGTCCAGCAAGCCGTTGCGGCGCAAATAGCTGTAATCAACGAGCGCAAGATAACGGATGCGCTTTGTAATTACCAGGTACTAAAAAACAGCGAAAAGCCGGACGATTATATCCTTGATTTTACAATGAGCGAAAATATTACCAACAGCACCATGCTGAACGCTGTTGAGTGGGACGCCTATCACTACAAAGCTTATACCGATACAGCAGGGCATCGGGGGATACTTTTATTTGGCATCAGCCACCGGACTTATTTCGGTGAAACGTGGGATTTTTTGAAATCACTCCGCAAATACCGGGATAAAAATATCAAGTTGCTGACAGAATACGCCGTTCCTGAGATACAAGTCAAGTAGCGCCGGCGATACGCGTGGCCATAGCTATCACGGGTTTTGCAAGCTACTAGTACATTTGTCCGAGGTTGGAGACTAAGATAGCGGGGAGATTGCAAAAGCTCTGATTTTTAGAATGGCACATCGTCATAGTCGTCGATTTTGCGATTATTTAGGAAGTGCTGCACCTTATCCTGGCGCAAGTTTAAGGGCCGGCTGTGCGGTGGATTAACTTGTGCCCATTTTTTAAAGCCGGAATTTATGCTGAAGTCACGAGTACACTGCGCTTTGGCCAAGGCTGCTTACTCGGCCAGTTGGGGGAGGGTGATTTTTAACTGGCCTTTTTCAAAGATGAAAGGCTAAAATGAATTTGGTGGGTTTCAACGTAGGCATTAATGACTTTATTGATCTTCCCAATTTGCTTTTCGTCGTAGGCGGTAATCAATTCTTCTATCGTTTGTTTTTCAATTAGATTGATGCGAGGAATTCTTAACTTTTTTAAAACCTGTGCCTGAAACCTCGGCATTCCACCGTTCATTCTTATACCCATTTTAGAGATTTGGTTTCTCACAAAATCTGACATTAAAAGACAAGCAAGTACCTTAAGTTTTTTTATATCTGATGCCGTGATGTAATAAATATTGTGATGAGGGTAATAGTGACCATTATCGATAAACAGGTATTTATTAGCCGTGAGATCCGGCAGTAACAACTTTGGGGCGTGTTGTAAATTTGGCTTAATTTTGTCAATTGTCTTAAACCATTTTTCTGGAGATTTTTGAGCTGTGTGTCGTTTCGAAAGCTCGGTTTTATTTTTGGTGAGGTATTCCTTTAAAAACGGATAATGATCAAGATTACACAATCTGCCTTTTTCGTAAGGGTTTATTACATAGTGACCTCCCCAAACGAATTGATCATTTTTTAAATCCCCTGATTTTATAAGTGGAATTAACCTGCATGGTTCGATCTTGATGCGTTTTTCTTCATCTGGTATAAAAATCTTATCCGCGCCAGTTGCAACACCTATTCCAATCTCAAATCCCTGATCTTTTATTTCTGCAAGTGTATCCTGTTGCAAATTATAACTTATGAATAAGTTGTTCCAGAATGAATTTTGGGGTGTCTTTGCATCAATAAAAGACAAATTATTGAAGTCAACTGTCTTTGCCGAAATATCGCAGATTAATGTTTTATCTCTTAAAGCATTATTCTGAATAGTTGAAATACAAGGGTAAGCTATTACATCTTCATCGAAAGGAGACGCCTTCTCAATGTTAAGTAGCTTAATAAAATTATACCTTAAAGAAACAAGTTCTCTAAGTCGGCTTCCATATTCATTATTAAGCCATCGATTAGAACATATAAAGCATAGAATACCATTTGTTTCAAGTAAGCCCAACGCTTTCTCAAAAAATGGGATATAAAGATCGGCCCGATTACGAAAGGTCCTGAATTTTTGTTTATAGATTTGCTTCTTATCAGAATTTATACGCTCATGCCTGATATACGGCGGATTACCAACAATACAATTGAATTTCATTTGGAAATTATTCAACAAGAAATCCGTCATTGTAGATATTTGCCGTCCTATATCGAATTCTACACCAGTTAATATTTGGAATTGCTGGTTGATTTTTAAGATAAGCTTTTCATATGCGATTGAATCGAGCTCTATAAATCTTACGTTGGCTAGTAAAGCTTCCTTAAATGAAAAACTATAAATTAAGGAGGAAACAAATAATCTGCGCAAAATTTCTTCAGCGAAAGCACCACCTCCGGCAGCGGGTTCAAGAATTTTCACTTGCCCTAAATCCGCACCCTCTTTGTATTCACTTTCATTTAGTATATAGGAAACAGCATCCTTTCCTGTGTATACTTCCCCGTCGTTTCTGCTGTTATTCTTTTTCATCACTATTTTTTGAATTCATGAATTTGGCCCAGCAAATGTCCCACAAATGAATAAAGAAATGATTCGGCTGAAAGTGCTTTTTCGACATCTCCGAATTGATGGTCATTAGTAACCCAAATGAGACAGCACTGTGTGTAAAGTCTTTCCAGCATTAGTTTTTCGCAGAAAAGCTTGTAACGCTCAATATAAGAGGTGTTTTTAAATTCTTTAAAAACTGGATAGTAAGGTTCGGCAACTCTTATTTTTGAGGTGGATTTGTTTGATTTCTCCACAACCATTAAGTAGCCTAGCCAGGGAGAAGATTGATTGGGAAACGCCTTTTCACGATAAGCCGTCCACAGATCAATAGCGCTACCTAACGCCTCTTCAGTTCGATTATTGAAATTGTTGCCAAAAGACCCAACCTGTGATTTTAGTTCTAAAACTGCTATCAGTTTGCGCGTAGGTGAAATAATTAACATATCCCAATCTTTCGTTGGTCGAAAATATCCCGGAAGCTGATTTCCTTTAATATAAATGCATTCGGACGGAATACCAGTGTCAATTGCTACAATATATAGAAGTTGCAGCAATCCATCTAATTGTTTGCCGCCAGTAACTGCTCTTCTATTACCGGCGTCTTTAATTTCTTTTTCACTTTCAGCATTTTTTTGGCTATCTCTTGTTTCCCAAAATATCTTAATTGCTTTGGCCAATAATGCTTTGTACTTATTAATATCCATGTTTATTGTAGCAGCCATTTTAGATTTTGCAAATCTAACGCCCATCGAAGATACCACAAAAAGCTAATATTTTTAGGAATAAAAATTCATTTTATGTGAGAACCCATTGGTGCATTTGGGGGGCATATTATAATAAACAGTAACCCCATTTCCTCTACATCGCGCATCGTTTGGTGTATACAAAAGTATACATAAAACGCGGCTTGAAACCCGTTAAACGCGGAAATTGGCTTCCTGGAGGGGTTTGGGAATAGTGGCATTATAATGGCATTAGTTGGTTCATCAAAACGAAAAGAACCATGAAAACCACAACTAAAACCACCGACATCATAAAGGCTATCGACGACGAATTGAAGACCCTTTTATTGAATGACCTCCGCGAAGTAAGATCACGGAGCACAAATTGCAAGACACCGCTCGCGGCATAACATATATCCTACCTATGAATAGAAAAGAGCTCCGGTATACGGGGCTCTTTTTGTTTAAATAAATTCCCTCCTCGGGGAGGGCAGGGAGGGGTCGCAGATGCCTGTCCAATGGAATTAATATTTGTCCTTACCCCGATGACCCTCTTGAATACGATAATCCGCACCCCTTCCTCCCCTTCCCCAGGGAAGGAACCGCACAGGCCGGGGCTCTTTCTGTGTTACACCGTTATTCAGTTGGCAGTTATGAGTTGGCAGCTGGCAGGATAAATCCTGGTAATCTTTGAAATCCGTTAAATCGTGTTCAGACAATAAGCACGTTTCTATGCATTAGCGACGAGGTTGGCCGCGTCGCCCCTACGCTCATGCCCCGGCTGCTCCTCGCAATGACATAGTTTATTAAGTTCGTTCCGCCTTCCGACCTCTGACTTCAGACATCCGACCTCTGACCTCCGACTTCCGACTTCCGACTTCCGCCTTAAGACTTCACCATATTATTCACCACCAACCCACGCAGATCATCGTCCGTGATGTCCAGCTTACCGTCGGCGAGGGTGAGGAAACGGTGGTAGGCTTCCGCTAATTCTTCTTTGTCGAGTTTGTAACCCAGGCGTTCGAGGTGGAACTTGAGCGCGTGGCGTCCGCTGCGGGCGGTGAGCACGATGGTGGCGCTTGGGAAACCGACGTCTTCGGGTTTGATGATCTCGTAATTTTCGCGCATTTTGAGGAAACCGTCCTGGTGTATGCCCGAGCTGTGCGCGAAGGCGTTGCTGCCCACGATGGCCTTGTTGGGCTGCACGGGCATGCGCATCATGTTGCTGACCATGCGGCTGATATCGTATATGCGTTCGGTCCGGATGTTGGTGTGCAGGCCGAGGCTGTGGTGTGTTTTGAGGATCATGACCACCTCTTCGATGGAGGTGTTGCCGGCGCGTTCGCCGAGATGCCGTTTGGTGCCCTCGATCTGGCGGGCGCCGTTGGCGAGGCCCTCAATGGAGTTGGCGGTGGCCAGGCCGAGGTCGTTGTGACAATGCACGGAAATAATGGCTTTGTCGATATTTTTGACGTTTTCTTTGAGGAACTTGATCTTTTCACCGTATTGGTTGGGCAGGCAGTAACCGTTGGTATCGGGAATGTTGACCACCGTAGCGCCTGCCGCGATGACCGCCTCGATCATTTGGGCGAGGTAGTGGATATCGGCACGACCGGCATCTTCGGCGTAAAACTCGATGTCTTCCACACCGCGTTTAGCGTATTTAACGGCTTCCACGGCGCGCTCCAAAATCTCCTCGCGCGTGCTGTTGAACTTATGCTTAATGTGCATATCCGACGAGCCGATGCCGGTGTGGATACGCGGGTGCCTGGCGTACTTAAGCGCCTCGATAGCCGCGTCGATATCGCCCTTGTTGGCGCGGGTGAGCGCGCAAACCGTAGGGTTCTTTACCGACTTGGATATTTCCACAACGCTCTGGAAGTCACCCGGACTGGATGCCGGGAACCCGGCTTCGATTATATCAACGCCCAGCGCTTCAAGCTCACGGGCTATCTCTATCTTTTCAGGGGTCGTCAACTGACAGCCCGGTACCTGCTCGCCATCGCGGAGCGTGGTATCAAAAACATAAACGCGGTTGGGGTCGTGCATATTTTTAATTTTTGATTACACCGATGTTATCTGGTGATTACACCGATGTGGTTTTGATTACACCGATGGGTTATACATTAATTCATTACTCATTTGCACATCTGCATATTTGCACATCTGCACATTAAATAAATTCCAGCACTTTCCGGCCCATAGCCTCGGTGCCCAATATTTTTGCTTTATCTGTCGTGCTATCCGCGATGTCGCCGGTGCGGTAGCCTGCTTTTAATGTTTTGTCGACAGCGGCAGTGACGCGTTTGGCTTCTTCCTTTAGTCCGAACGCGATCTCGTACATCAATGCCACCGAAAGTATGGATGCCAGCGGATTGGCTTTGTCCTGCCCGGCAATATCATGCGCCGAACCGTGGATAGGCTCAAAAAAGCCGGTGCCATCCCCTATCGATGCCGATGCCAGCATACCCATGGAGCCCGCGATCTGCGAGGCTTCGTCGGTCAAAATATCGCCGAACAGGTTGGCGGTTACCACTACGTCGAACTTCTTCGGGTTCTTCACTAATTGCATAGCCGCGTTGTCGATGAACATGTGTTCAGTCTCCACATCCGGGTATTCTTTGGCGATCTCCTGCACCACCGAGCGCCACAGGCGCGAGGTTTCGAGCACGTTCGCCTTATCTACCGAGCACAATCTTTTGCTGCGCACCCTGGCGGCTTCGCAAGCCTTGCGGGCAATGCGTTCCACTTCGTAGCGGTGGTAGATCATCAGGTCGGACGAGAAATCTTCTCCTCTCGTCTTCTCGCCGAAGTACACGTCGCCGGTCAGCTCGCGAAAGAACAGGATATCCGTTCCCTTTAATATCTCAGGTTTCAGGCTGGAGGCGTTCAGCAACTCATCAAACAGCATGATGGGCCGCAGGTTGGCATACAGGCCCAGTTCCTTGCGGATCTTCAACAAACCCTGCTCCGGGCGAACTTTAGCCGACGGGTCGTTATCGTATTTGATATGACCAACCGCGCCGAAAAGAATGGCGTCGCTGGCTTTGGCTTTGGCGAGGGTTTCATCAGGCAGCGAAGTACCGGTAGCTTCAATCGCTACGTGACCCATCAGGCCCTCATCAAAGGTGAAGGTATGCCCGTAGATGGAGCCGATCTTTTCTAAAACCGCCTTGCCCCAGGTGGTTACTTCAGGACCGATACCGTCGCCGGGTATTACTAGTATTTTCTTATTCATATTTTGATTACACCGATTACTTTATGATTTCACCGATTTTATTTTTGTCATTAAGTCATTGGGGCATTAGGTCATTGTCTAAATGATGCAAAAAATCGTAATTCGTACATCGTAAATGACCTTTTACCTTTCGCCTTTATCCTTTTACCTCTTGCTCTCGTATTCCTCTATCAATTCCTTTTTACTCAGGATATAGTCGATATCATCATAACCATTAGTCAGACATGCCTTTTTGTAAGGGTTGATCTCGAAGCTTTCCTGTTCGCCTGTGGCGGAAATTTTGATGAACTGGTCGACCAGGTTCACTTCCACTTCGGTATGCGGATCGGCGAAAACGGCTTCGAATATCTTGGCCAGGAAAGCGTCGCTTACCTGTACCGGCAATAGGCCGTTGTTCAGCGCGTTGCCTTTGAAAATATCGGCGAAGAAGCTGCTCACTACCACGTCGAAACCGTAGTCCTCGATGGCCCAGGCGGCGTGCTCCCTGCTGCTTCCGCAGCCGAAGTTTTTGCCGGCTACCAGCACCTTACCCGAATAGGTTGGGTGATTGAGCACAAAATCTTTTGGATTGTCCTCGTTATCAAACCGCCAGTCGCGGAACAGGTTGTTGCCGAACCCTTCGCGGGTGGTGGCCTTTAAAAAACGCGCCGGGATGATCTGGTCGGTGTCGATATTTTCTATCGGCAGCGGCACCACGGTGCTTTGTACATGTTTGAATATTTTAGTTGCCATTGTTATTTTGATTACACCGATTACTTTTTGATTTCACCGATTTTGTTGTACGTTTTACGTTAGACGTTCTACGTTTTTGTTTTCCTCGATCTCACGTACAACGTATAACGTCCTACGTAAAACCAACCTATTGTTTTATCACTTCATAATGCTCAACCACGGGGAACGGATCATAAAAATGATGCAATAATCCTTTCCATTCCTGGTATTCGTTCGAACCTCTGAAGCCTTCGGTATGATCCGTCAGTTTTTGCCATTCCACCAGTAAAATAAAGCGACTGGAGTTTTCCAGGCATCTTTTCAACTGGTGCGAGATGTAGCCCGCCATCTTCGAAATGATATGCTGCGCTTTTGAAAAAGCCGACAGGAAATCATTTTCTGATCCGGGTTTTACATCTAATATGGCGACTTCTAGGATCATATTTCTCTTTTTGTCTGAATCAGAATTTACAGAATTTTAGAATTTTCAAAATGTTTGTTTACTATTCTAATTCGACCTTAATTGATATTTTGGATTGAAAATTAATTTGTACTGAAGACTTTGACTCCCAAAGTTTATTAGTAATCCCAATGGAAAATCATAAGCTACTGTATAATTCTTAGCCTGCGCTAAATGCACATCTTCCAGATTTATGATTGCCTTTAATGCTACAGATATTTTTTCTTCAACAACAAAATCAGCCCGCCTGGTTCCTACATCAATACCATCGTAAAATATAGTATGCTCTTGCTCCCTTGTAAAGCCGACACCAGCTTTCGCCAGTTCGATAGCCATGCATCTTTGGTAAATAACCTCCTGGAAACCATTGCCCAAAGTGTTATGTACCTTCATTGCACAACCAATTACTTTATAAGTTAACTCGTCTTTTTCCACCGTGTTATTCTGTTAATTCTTTAATTCTGTAAATTCTGATTCAGACAATTAACTTACCAATTCACTCTCCTGCAAAAGTTCCCTCACATCCGTAATCCTCCCCGTAACCGCCGCCGCAGCCGCTGTCAACGGGCTTGCCAAAAACGTGCGTGAGTTTGGTCCCTGGCGGCCTTCAAAGTTTCGGTTAGAGGTGGATACGCAGTACTTGCCTGCGGGTATCTTGTCCTCGTTCATGGCTAAGCAGGCGCTGCACCCGGGTTCGCGTAACGGGATCCCGGCGGCTTCGAATACTTTATCCAGTCCTTCGGCAATCGCTTGCTGCTCCACTTGTTTTGAGCCCGGTACGATCCAAACCGTAACATTATCGGCTTTCTTTCTTCCTTTCAGAAATTTAGCTACCTGGCGCAGGTCTTCAATACGTGCGTTGGTACAACTACCGATGAATACATAATCGATCTCTTTACCCAGCATGCTCTGGTCGTCATGCAGACCCATATATTTCAATGAGTTAGCATAAGACAGTTGCTCGGTAGCGTCGATATCATGCGTATTAGGCACATGCTGTGTTACGCCGATGCCCATACCTGGATTGGTTCCGTAGGTGATCATCGGTTCGATGTCTTCGGCTTTGAAGCTTAATACCTTATCGAATTGCGCATCTTCATCAGAATACAGCGTTTTCCAGTAAGCCAGTGCTTTATCCCACTCCTCGCCTTTTGGGGCGAATTCGCGACCTTTTACATAATTGAACGTAGTTTCGTCAGGTGCGATCAACCCGCAACGGGCGCCCATTTCGATGCTCATGTTGCAGATGGTCATGCGGCCCTCCATGCTCAGGGAGCGGATGGTGTCGCCGGCATATTCAACCGCGTAACCTGTACCGCCCGCGGCAGTGATCTGGCTGATGATGTACAGGATAATATCCTTCGCACCAACGCCAAACTGGAGTTTGCCGTTTACTTCAATTTTCATCCTTTTCGGACGGGATTGCAGCAAACATTGCGTCGCCAAAACCTGCTCCACCTGCGAGGTACCGATACCGAACGCGATAGCGCCGAAAGCGCCGTGCGTTGAAGTGTGGCTATCGCCGCAAACGTAAGTTCCGCCCGGGCGGGTGATGCCCAATTCCGGACCGATAATATGCACGATGCCCTGGTAAGGGTGACCCAAACCATAAAATTCGATACCGAATTCCTTGCAGTTTTTGGCCAGCATATCCACCTGGTAGCGGGAAAGCTCTTCCTTGATCGGCAAATGCTGATCCCAGGTAGGCACGTTATGGTCGGCAGTTGCTACGGTTTTGTTCGGCCTTAATACCTTGCGGCCGGCCTTGCGCAAACCATCAAATGCCTGCGGACTCGTCACTTCATGTATAAAGTGCGTGTCGATGTACAATACATCCGGGAAACCTTCATTACTGCTCACTACGTGCGCATCCCAGATCTTGTCGAATAATGTCTTACTCATATTTTTATTTTTTGATTACACCGATGTTTTTTGATTACACCGATTTTTTTGTCATTAGTCATTAGGTCATCGAGTCATTGTTAACTTACTAACCTTTCAACTTTACAACACCTGCCTGCCGGCAGGCAGGTTTCAACTTTCCAACCACCCCCTTCAGGGGGCAGGGGGCTTATGCTTCTACCACCTGGTTCTCAGGGCGCAAACTTCTTACGGTTTTGCCTGCCTGCCACATTTCGCTTTCGCGGAGTTCCTTTAACTCGGCGTCAAGCTTCACGCGGTAATCAGGTTTGCTGTTTGAATCGATCGATTTCTGCGATTCAACGCCTGTTGCCACGCTGTTGTACAACTCTTCAAATACCGGTTTGGTAGCATCGCGGAATTTCTTCCACCAGTCGAGCGCGCCGCGTTGCGCGGTGGTCGAGCAATTGGCGTACATCCAGTCCATACCGTTCTCAGCTACCAGTGGCATCAGCGATTGGGTCAGTTCTTCAACCGTTTCGTTGAAAGCTTCCGATGGCGAGTGGCCCTTGCTGCGCAATACATCGTACTGTGCCGCGAAAACACCCTGTATGCAACCCATCAGCGTACCACGTTCGCCGGTCAAGTCGCTGAATACTTCCTTGCGGAAATCAGTTTCGAACAAATAACCGCTGCCAACGGCGATACCTAAAGCGATAACGCGGTCTTTAGCTTTTCCGGTTGCATCCTGGAAGATAGCGTAGCTCGAATTCAAACCACGACCCTGCAGGAACATACGGCGTAGCGAAGTACCCGAACCTTTAGGAGCCACCAGGAACACGTCCACATCAGGTGGTGGAATGATGCCGGTTTGCTCTTTGAAAGTGATACCGAAACCATGAGAAAAGTATAATGCTTTCCCGGCGGTCAAATGTTTTTTAACGGTCGGCCACAATTCAATCTGTGCGGCATCGCTCAGCAGGTAGCAAATAATAGTGCCTTTTTCAAGTGCTTCTTCAATATCAAAAAGGGTCTCTCCGGGAACAAAGCCGTCGTTAACCGCTTTATCCCATGATTTTGAGTTTTTACGCTGACCAACGATCACGTTGATGCCATTGTCTTTCTGATTGAGCGCCTGGCCCGGACCCTGAACGCCATAGCCGATAACGGCTACCGTTTCGCTCTTCAATACTTCCTGTGCCTTTGCTAAAGGGAATTCTTCGCGGGTTACCACATTCTCTTCAGTGCCGCCGAAATTTAATTTTGCCATTTTACTTGTTTTGATTACACCGATTACTTTTTGATTTCACCGATTTTTTATTTTTAATTGGTTACTTTTTATTTGTCATTAACTCATTGGGGCATTGAGTCATTAGGTCATTAGTGTTTTTTTAACATTACAACTTTCCAACTTTTCAACCTTACAACAACCTTTTACCTTTCGCCTTTATCCTTTCACCTCATTTTTTCACCACCAGCACTATCCCCGACGCCCAGCCCATTTTGGTCAGGGTAACATCCTCGCGCTGATCCAGTTCAGCCAACAGGTTTGTCACCTTTTCCGCATGGCCGGATGGCCAGTTGGGCTGCTGCAGCATATCGTCGATGATATAAATACCGCCCGGTTTCAGCATATCCAACGCCTCATTCAGCAACTGGTATTTGCCCGGCCAGGTATCCGCGAAGATAAAGCTGAACTTCATTTTCGAGTTCTTTTTGATCCATTCGCCGCCATCGGTACAGATCAGCGTCAAACGCCTGTCGACACCTAAATTTTCCTTGGCGATGCTCAATAACGTCTCATCATTATCCAATGATATTAAGGTCGACTCTTCATCCATCCCATCCAATATCCAGGCGGTAGCCAGGCCGGTTCCTGTGCCCAGTTCCAGGAATTCCCCGGAAGGTTTAGAAGCAGCCAGCGTTTTTAACAGGGAGCAGGTGGATAACTCCGACCCCATTAAAAAGCCCTTTGCCTCGGTAGCTTTTTTAATGCTATCGTAGGCCTTTGGATGTATCTGGACGACTTCGTCTATCATTTTTATTTCGAATTTATTTATTTCAATTTCCCCCTTTAGGGGGCAGGGGGCTACATCGTAAACACCTTATCACCGTCATTCAAAAACTCGTTCTCTATCACGTCTTCGCCCGGTTCCAGCCTTTCAAACTCGCGTATTTTGGAGTTGAAGCCATCGCTATCCTTAATGATGGCGACCCTTGCACTGCGAACGAATTCGATCAGGCCATAAGGCTGCAGAATACTGATCAGGTTATCGGTTTCTTCGCGGTGACCGGTAGTTTCAAATACGGTATAGTCCTTGCGGATCACAACCGCACGTGCGCCATTTTCGCGCAGCAATCGTTCAACGCTTACCTTTTCGGCGATCACATCCGTCGACACCTTGTAAAGCGCCAGTTCCTGCCATATCACATCTTCGTTGGTATGATAATACACCTTCAAAACTTCCACCTGTTTTTCTATCTGGCGGCAAAGTTTGCGCACCACTTCTTCGTACTCCGTTATCACAATATTAAAACGGTGAATGCTTTCCACTTCTGATGGCGAAGTATTCAGGCTGTCGATATTGATCTTCCGGCGCGTAAATATGATGGCGATACGGTTAAGCAAGCCTATCTGGTTCTCGGTGTATACCGTGATATTAAATTCCTGTTTAGCCCCACCTAAATCCTCCCCTGTAGGGAGGACTTTTTTAAGTTCGGTTTTATTAAAATTACTCATGTCTTTTTAAATTTAATTCCCCCCTTTAGGGGGTAGGGGGCCTATTTAAGCCTGATTTCCGCTACACTACATCCCTGCGGTACCATCGGGAATACGTTATTTTCCTGTTTTACCATTACCTCCAACAGGTAGGGGCCCTTATGGCTTAGCATTTCCTGTAAAGTTTCAGGCAGGGCTTCCCTATCTGAAATTGATTTTCCGCGAATGCCATACGCTTCGGCCAGTTTTACAAAATCCGGGCTTTGCATATTCACAAACGAATACCTTTTCTCGTTAAATAGTTCCTGCCATTGGCGAACCATGCCGAGGAAACGGTTATTTAAGATGATGATCTTAATGTCTATCTGATCCTGCATGATGGTGCCCATTTCCTGCAAAGTCATCTGGAAACCGCCGTCGCCTATGATGGCTACAACTGTCTTATCCTTAGCTCCATATTTGGCACCCATAGCAGCCGGCAGCGCAAAGCCCATGGTACCTAAACCACCGCTGGTTACATTGCTCCGCGTATGATTGAATTTCGCATAGCGGCAGGCCACCATCTGGTGCTGGCCCACATCAGTTACAATAATTGCTTCGCCTTTCGTGATCTCGTTTAACTGTTTGATCACCTCGCCCATAGTCATTTCACCTTCGGTTGGGTTCAATTCGTCATGTATAACCAGGTCAATTTCCTGTTTGGTATGATCGTGAAATTGCTGCAGCCATTCGGGATGTGTTTTCTGTGTGATGGCAGCCGTAAGCAAAGGCAATGTTTCTTTGCAATCGCCCCAAACGGGAACGGTGCTTTTTACATTCTTATCAATTTCAGCCGGGTCGATATCCAAATGGATAACCTTGGCCTGTTTAGCATATTTATCCAGGCGGCCGGTTACGCGGTCATCAAAACGCATACCGATAGCGATCAATACGTCGCAGGAATTGGTCAATACATTCGGACCGTAATTGCCGTGCATGCCCAGCATACCTACATTAAGTGGGTGATCGGTCGGAATAGCGCCGGCGCCTAATACCGTCCATGCTGCCGGGATACCGCTTTTCTCAACAAAGGCCTGGAATTCCTTTTCGGCTCCGCCTAAGATCACGCCCTGTCCAAACAGGATGAATGGCTTTTTTGCTGAATTGATCAATTCCGCCGCCTGCTGGATATATTGCGGGCGAACGATCGGTTTTGGGCGATAGCTGCGGATATGGTTGCAGGAGGTATAGCCTTTAAACTGGAACTTTTGTATCTGCGCGTTTTTGGTAATGTCGATCAAAACCGGGCCGGGCCTGCCGCTTCTCGCGATATAAAAAGCCTTGGCCAATACTTCGGGTAATTCATTTGCGTCGGTTACCTGGTAGTTCCATTTGGTAACCGGCGTGGTGATGTTGATCACATCCGTTTCCTGGAAAGCGTCGGTACCTAAAAGGTGTGCGAACACCTGCCCGGTGATACATACCAAAGGCGTGCTGTCGATCTGCGCGTCGGCCAAACCGGTAACTAAATTAGTAGCACCGGGACCGCTTGTCGCGAAGACAACACCAACCTTGCCAGATGTGCGTGCATAGCCCTGCGCGGCGTGAATACCGCCCTGCTCATGGCGGACCAGGATATGCTCGATCTTGTCATTGTAATCGTATAAGGCATCATAGATGGGCATGATAGCCCCACCCGGGTACCCGAATATCGTCTCGACCCCCTCGGTGATCAGCGCCTCTAATAAGGCTACCGAACCCGATACTTCTTGTGATTTCACCGATTTCTCTGCGATTTCACCGATTTCTTCTTTAGCAATTGTTTGTGTTTCCACTTTTTTATGTTTTTGATTTCACCGATGTCATCGTATGATCACACCGATTTAACATTTCAACTTTACAACTTTTCAACCTTCCAACTCCCCTTTAGGGGCAGGGGGCTACATCTCATCCGTCACACAGCCATCTGCCGCTGTGCTAACGGTTTTCGCGTACTTGTACAATAATCCCTTTTTCGCTTTCAGTTCCGGCTGTTTCCATTCCGATCTCCGGTAGGCCAGTTCGGCATCTGATATTTTCAGGTTCATCGTCCTGTTGATAGCGTCTATTTCGATGATGTCATCGTCTTTAACGATACCGATATTACCCCCGTCGTACGCTTCGGGAGTAATGTGACCGACGACGAAGCCGTGCGTACCACCCGAAAACCTGCCGTCGGTAATTAAAGCTACCGAAGCGCCAAGTCCTGCGCCGAAAATAGCGGAAGTCGGTTTCAGCATTTCGGGCATACCTGGTGCGCCTTTCGGACCGATATTGCGGATCACCACCACATCGCCCGCCTTTACGCGACCGCTTTCGATGCCGTGTATCAGTTCGAACTCGCCATCGAATACCCTTGCAGGGCCCTCGAAACGTTCGCCCTCTTTTCCTGAGATCTTTGCCACCGAGCCGCCTGTCGCCAGGTTGCCGTATAATATTTGTAAGTGACCGGTTGCCTTTATAGGTTTTTCAACCGGGAATATCACTTTTTGTGAATCGAAATCCAGGTCAGGCACACTTTCCAGGTTTTCGGCAACGGTTTTGCCGGTTACGGTTAAACAACTACCATCGATCCAACCCAGCTTTAACAAATATTTCATTACCGCCGGAACACCGCCCACGTTGTGCAGGTCCTCCATCATGTATTTTCCGCTCGGCTTCATATCGGCCAGCACCGGGATGCGGTTGCTTACCGACTGGAAATCGTCCTGCGTCAGCTTTACGCCGATACTTTTAGCCATGGCTATCAGGTGCAATACCGCGTTGGTCGATCCGCCGAGTACCATAATGGTAACGATGGCATTCTCAAATGCCGCGCGGGTCATGATATCGGAAGGCTTGATGTCGCGCTCCAGTAATATTTTGATGGCTTTGCCCGCATCGCGGCATTCCTGTTGTTTTTCTTCGCTCAAAGCCGGGTTGCTGCTGCTGTAAGGCAAGCTCATCCCCAAAGCCTCGATAGCAGAAGCCATAGTATTTGCGGTATAGATACCACCACAGGCGCCCGCGCTGGGGCAGGCATTTTTTACTACGCCCATAAAATCTTCCGGGGTAATGTTGCCGGCTATCTTCTGCCCCAAAGCCTCGAAAGCCGAAACGATGTTCAGGTCCTCGCCTTTCCAGTGACCGGGTTTAATGGTACCGCCGTATACCATAATGGAAGGGCGGTTCAACCGCGCCATAGCCATTACCGAACCCGGCATATTTTTATCGCAGCCCGGCAGGGCAATCAAGCCGTCATAATACTGCGCGCCGCAAACCGCTTCTATCGAATCGGCGATCACATCGCGGCTCACCAATGAGTAGCGCATCCCTTCGGTGCCCATGCTCATGCCGTCGCTTACGCCGATGGTATTGAATATCAGCCCCACTAACCCTTCTTCCCAAACGCCATTTTTAACCAGTTTCGCCAGGTCGTTCAGGTGCATATTGCAGGTATTGCCGTCGTAACCCATACTGCATACGCCAACCTGCGCTTTTTTCATGTCCTCGTCGGTCAGTCCAATGCCGTAAAGCATGGCCTGCGCGGCGGGCTGGGTCGGGTCGCTGGTGAGGTGTTTGCTGTATTTATTCAGTTCGGTAGCGGTGGTGGTACTCATTATGTTTTATTCGTTATAGTTGATTAAGTTGATTGAGTTAAGTGGTTGATTGAGTTGTTTATTTTTCGTGATTTAACCTAATCAACTTAGTCCAACTTAATCAACCAATCAACTCCCCTTAATTGGTATTTCCAAGTTAGGCACATACCCCCGGAAAGCCAATACTCCAAAAAATTTATTTTCATTTAGTACTTTATTCTGTTTTATTTACTAATTGTCGCATTTGTTCTGATTTTACATTAAAAAACAAAATTAAATTATTACGTCACTATACCAAAGTTAAAAACGGTTTTCGGTACATATTTTATGCATGCATAGTAATAGGGGCAGTTTTCGGCGTAAAACAGAGATCGTGCGGTTGGATTTTGCGCGATCGGATTACATTTAACCGTTTTTTAATCCTCCAAAACAATGGTGGAAATACCAGGACTCGAACCTGGAACCGACACGACATCAGCGTGCTGCTCTAACCATTGAGCTACATTTCCATTTCAGCAGGGCGACCCGGATTTTTCGCACCCGCCGTCCAAACACGTTCCCGCTCAAGAGAATAGCTCGAACCGGGAACCTCCTGCTCTCCGCCACCCGGCGGATAATCTGGCCAATTGATATACCACCCTGAAAATTCAACTAAAACAAAAAATCCCCTTAGATTTATCTAAGAGGATTCAAGTATCTTTTGGTATGTTTATTCAATACATAGCTATCCTCTCTGATAAATCAGTTGGAGAATGACGCTTGGTATTGATGTTCTGTTCATGATGCAATAATACGAAAAAACGTTTAAATCAGAAAATCCATAAATAAACCAAATCGCCGATAAGCGGGTACGCCCAAAAAACGGAGAGACACCCCGAATTTATCGGGGCGTCTCTGCCTGATATTTTAAACTATATAGCAGTTATCAATTGCCCCTTTGCACTACGGCTATGCCATAGGCGGTTGCGCCGGCGCCGTCATCCTGCAGTTGTACGGGCGGCGTGCCCCCGTTTTTCCAGTAAAAGGACGCGTATTGATGCGTGGTATTGTTGTTAACCTCGCCGGCGGTGTACACATCGGCCATGAATACCGCTATGCCGGTAGCCTCGTTGTTGGATGGGCTGGATGACAGGTTGGATGGCACGGGCAGCATTTGCGGCGTAGTATTTTTCCAGAGCGTGGGTACCAGGCCGGCGTCGCCGTTTGGCATTCCGCCCGCAACGTATACGTTTCCGCCGAGTACGGCTATGCCCGTTACCCCGGCGGCCGTGGCGTTTGAAGGGCCGTCGGTGAGTTGCGTCACCGCGCCGTTTTTCCAATATAATACGGATCCTACAGCCGACTTACCGGCCACGTAAACATCCGGGCCTACTACCGTAATGGCGTTGGCCGTGTTGCCTTCAGGCAGCGTGGTCATGGTGCCGTTTTTCCAGTAGGCAGCTACGCCGCCAAGAGTTTGGCCCGCCACGTACACATCGCTGCCACTGACAACTATGCTATTGGCTGTAACGCCACCGTTGAGCAGTGTTGCCGTGCCATTTTTCCAGTAAAGTGCCTGCTGGTGGCCGAGGGCATCGTCGTATTGCCAGCCCGCCACATACACGTCGCTGCCGCTGACGGCAATGCTCATGGCATCGGCGTTCACCGAAGGGTCGCTGAGCACCGTTGTGGCGCCGTTGAACCATAATATGGCATTAAGGCCCGACGCGCCCTGCATCGAACCGGCAACGTAAACGCCGTTGTCATTGACCGCTATGCTGCGCGCAAAGGCGTTTGAGCCGGGTTGGGTGAGCGTTATCAGCGAACCGTTTATCCAATAGGCAGCCTGGCTTTGCGCGCCTATAAAACCGGCCACATATACGTCGGCCTCCAGGGGCGGCGCCGTGGTGTGCTCTGCAAACTGTTTTTTACATGCGCTTAAGGTGAGCGTTAAACCGGCGATAAGGAGCGATAAGTACCTGCTTTTCATAATGTTAAATTTAGGTCTTTTTTAATCTTTACGCAAACGATTCGGTAACTGATACAGTTGAACTAAAATTTTAATTGTGGCGAGTGCGAAAGTCGGAAAGTCCGCGGAAGTCCGGAAGCCGCCTTGCAAGGAGCGGGGTATTGGTTGAAGCTGTTATAAATGTTAAAAGGTTATAAAGGCTTGGCAGCATTCAACCTGGCGTATTTCTGGTTACCGTAAATCGACCAAAGACTATACAAGCTTTAATTCATTAATGCTGTGATTAAAGTAACTATCCGCAAATAGCGCGCCGGGCTTTTTTATTTAGCTTAATTAGCGTAACAATGCTGTATATCCCCGGAATCATCGGCAGAATAGCCGTATACATACCAGAGAAGTAGTAGTGACCAGTAGTTCGCACATAATAATTATGCATGTCACTTACAAACCCGCCATTGGCCACGTGTTGTGAAATTGTGGCCTTAACATCGGGCAAAATATCAGGTCGGAGTAAAGGAAAAATAAAATGTGTGAACTCCGCCACGCCCGGACCTATAAAAATGAACCAGGCAACAAATCCTGCAATGGGAATTCGATAATACAGCCCTAAGGCGGTTAAGGTGTAAATAACAGGGCCGATGAACGCAAAAATCATCAGGAAGGTTTTCTCGCTCCAGCTAATATCGAATAACCGGCTCATTGCGGGGCCAAAGCCGGTTAAATATTCTTCGCACATATGTACCTCAAGGGCCGCTACTGTGAGTAAGAATAATGGTAGTATTACTTTTGGATCAACCGGGTACTTCAGATAGGTCCTGTACCACATGACAAAACCTACTATTCCCGATCCGCCAACAATAACAACCACCGGAAGCCCGATATTGCGGTATCCCTGGATACAAGCGACGATTATGAACACGGAGGCAATTAACATACTGATCCGCTGTAAGCCTTTTTTTGTTTCCATAGTATTGTAATTTATCCGGTGCAAGTATATAACCGGTTTCAGCTCGTAAGCTCTTCATTTGCATGAATATTTATTGCGGATAATGTGTACGCTTTGAAAACCGATATTAAAGCTATGGCCGTCAAAGCTATCCGGATAGCGCTTACTATATTTACAACCAGGGTTTTGGTTGGAATTACCGCGGCGTATTTTTCTATATCACCGAAATACAGCTTAAGGTTCACTTCTTTAACAATGTAAAATGTTAAAACCAGTGAAGTGATCTGTAGTATTCCTGCCAATTTTAGCCGGTTTTTAAGCGCTGCTTCCTGTTTTGGCGTTTTGAAATACAAAACAATTAATGTAACAGTCGCAAACGGTACCAATGGAATATAATAAGGCACAGGACTAATTACCTGGTAGAAGTTTTTCCAAAAAAGCATACCCGGCATCGAGTTGTCCAGCATTTTTGGCACATTGACCACGCCTTCATACAATATCCCGAAAAATCCCAGCGCTACACCAAATAGTGTAAATACAAGGATGTTGTTGAATAATTTACTTGTCATTCTATTGCACTTTTACTGGTGCAAAAGTCACGACAATTAAAAGCGAATCATTGTAAAAAATCACTGATCCTCAGAAAAGAAGGCGCCTTAAAAAACTCGGAGGGGCTTTGCCCGGTAAACAGCTTGAAATCTTTATTGAAATGCGGCTGATCGAAATATCCCGCACCCAGGGCCATCGCCGTAAAGGTTTGTTCTTGTTCCCGGCCGCTGATAATAGATCCCATCCGGATAATAGTTGAAAATTGTTTCGGCGACGAGCCAACCACCCTCCGAAAACGTTTCTCGAAAGGATCCTGGCTAATATTGAGCGCAATGGCCAAATCTTTCACTTTTATCGTGCCATTTGTTGAGCGGATCTTTTGAAGGGCGGTCAAAATAAGTTTGTCGGGTTTATAGTTGAATAGTTTGGAAAATAAGAACTTTTCGATCAACGCTATCCTTTGATCGTTGTCCGCTGTTTCAGCTAACCGTTCTTCTATGATCGAAGTGCTTTGCTGACCAATAAAATTGTCGAGCGAAACGATCTTTTCAAATAGTTCGTGGAAGGATTCCCTAAAAAAAGCCGAAGCGCCCGCTTCTTTGAATACCACGAGAATATTACCCGCATTTTTTGAATAGTTAAATATGCGGACCGTTTTCCGCAATCCTGAAAACGCAGATGCTGGCAGCGAATTTTGCCTGCTTTCGCCGGACTCATTATGCACTTGCCCTTTATACCTGAATGAAATAACGAGAGACGTGTCTGGAATGACCCTGTTTACCCCGTCTGAGCCCTCGCCATAATTTTCCACAACTATATAAGTCTTGATGAAAGGCCTCAAAAATTCCGTCGGTGTGTACGTTTTAAAAATCATTCTTTGGGTTTTAATGACCATATCACCCGCCTTAGGACTTTTGACAATAACAATTCTGCGGGACTTGTTGAATTTAACTAAGAAAAAGACGGTGAGAACCTTTGACAACAAATATAATGTTATATATATATAATGTTATATAATAGTAAAGCGGCGATATTTCGCCCATAAAGAAATCAGCCACAAGTACCTATCGGACGTTGTGGTCTACGGCCCGAAGTTTACCAATCAGGATTTAACGGCGGGGACGGTCAGCTCATTTATCCACGCCCAAAGCATCTTTTGCATGACTGCTTTTCAAGAAAAACCCGGTAGCGATACTGGTGGCATTAATGGAAGCCGAAAATTTAGCCTGTTCCGGGTGTTGTTTGTCGAACACGATGCCGGCGCGGAATCAGGCACAGTTAATATCTAAACTCACCCGGTCGTTGCTACGCCCCACCACCCTGTTTACACGATTGAAATAATTTTATATGATCTTATTTAAATTTTTAAATTAGTTCCACCAACAAAACCTGTCGTATGAATGAAAATAACGTAAGCATTGCGGATCGCTCAATTGATTTCCCAACAAAAGGATTGGAACGTAGAAGAAAGTTATTGCCCTGGTGGGTGATTGCTTTTACATGGCTATTCCTGCTATTTTTTGCATTAATGCCCGTAGCTGTGATTATGGGTTTATTGAAATACAAGTTTGCAATGTCGCTGCTCGGCCTAACTACCAATGAGCCTTTTTCTCTTATTGGCCTGGCGGTGATGGCGTTATTTGGATTGAAGGGAGTAACCGCATTTGCATTATGGGCCGAAAAAAAGTGGGCCGTTGGCCTGGCCAAAATTGATGCTATCCTAAGTATCGCTGTATGCCTTGCGGTGATGGCTTATGCGATTTTTGCGCTGCATTCCTTTAGCATAAGACTGGAACTTATTGTGCTTGCCCTGTATTTTTATAAAATGAATCAAATACAGCATGACTGGGAAAATTTTGATAGCCCGCAATCGATACCTGAGGTGATTCAATAACTGGAAAACCCTGAATCAAATGATACAGGAATTACTGCAGACAGACGGCGACTACATTTACCTTTTTCTGAGGGTTGTAGCAGGCATTGTCATTTTCCCCTACGGGATGCAGAAACTGTTTGGCTGGTTTGATGACCTGGGCGGCGGCGCAGGTATTAAAGAGGTATTGAAAAACATGAGGGCCAAAAGAATTCCTGCGCTTATCGGCTGGCTGGTCATCATCGGGCAGTCGCTGGGAAGCATCGCCCTAATTATTGGTTGTTTTGGCAGAGTCGCGGCCGCCGGGAACTTCACCATTTTTACAGGCGCCATTATTGTTCATGCCCGCGATGGATGGACGTTGAACTGGCTGGGCAAAAAAAAGGGCGAGGGCATAGCGTATTTTGTGTTGCTGCTGGCGCTTCTGCTGGTGATCATCATCAAAGGGAGCGGCGCTGTTTCCATTGACCTTTGGTTGCTGCATGGCAACCAGTAGTAAATATCCTTTGAGCAGAAAGCTAAAAGACTAAAGCAGAAAGCATTTTTAACCCTAAAAGGAGCTTTGGTCTTTCAGCTTTCGGCATTACGCTCAAAATAAAGTATCTTTGCAAAAAAATTACCCGCTCGCTTACGGTATTGATCACCGAACATTTAGTCAGATCCGCTTACATTTCGCGCAGCATACAGAGAACCATTACATGTCATTTGAAAATTTAAATTTAATTGAGCCCATCCTCAGGGCCTTAAAAACCGAGGGATATACCACGCCGACACCGATACAGGAACAAGCCATCCCCATCGTACTGAAACAACGCGACCTGCTGGGTTGCGCCCAAACCGGCACGGGCAAAACCGCGGCCTTCGCTATACCAATATTGCAGTTGCTGTACCAGGACCGCCAGCAACACAAGGAGCAAAAGGCGATCAAAGCCATTATCCTTACCCCTACCCGCGAACTGGCCATACAAATCAATGAAAGCTTCGCGGCTTACGGTCGCCATACCGGGTTGAAGCACTTAGTGATCTACGGCGGCGTATCGCAAAATCCCCAAACTGACGCGCTGCGCCGGGGAGTAGATATATTAGTGGCTACTCCGGGCCGCCTGCTCGACCTGATGAACCAGGGCTATGTGCGCCTGGATCATATCCGGATGCTGGTATTGGACGAAGCCGACCGTATGCTGGACATGGGCTTTGTACATGATGTGAAAAAGATCATTGCCAAAGTACCGGCACGCAGGCAAACCCTGTTCTTTTCGGCCACGATGCCAAGTGAGATACAGCAATTGGCCAATTCGATACTGAACAATCCCGAAAGAGTGGAAGTTACCCCGCAGTCGACCACGGCGGAAACCATACAGCAGGAGTTGTTTTATGTAGAAAAAACAGACAAGAAGCAATTGCTGATACACCTGCTGAAAGACAGGGCGATTAAAACCGCGCTGGTATTTACCCGCACCAAACACGGCGCGGATAAGGTAGTGAAGGATTTAACGCGCGTTGGCATTACTGCCGAGGCGATACATGGCAACAAATCGCAAAATGCCAGGCAGCGTGCTTTAGCCAATTTCAAGAACCGCACGACACGGGTGCTGATCGCTACTGACATAGCCGCACGTGGTATTGATATCGACGAGTTAACGCATGTGATCAACTATGAATTGCCGAATATCCCGGAAACTTATGTGCACCGTATCGGCAGAACCGGCCGTGCAGGAGCGGATGGCATCGCGTTCTCGTTTTGTGAGGCAGAGGAAATACCCTTCCTTAAGGATATTCATAAACTTATTGGCAGAAATATACCGGTTAATGATGCGCACCCCTACCCCATGAGCGCAACATTTGTGGCAAAACAAATGGATCCGGCGACGAAACATAGTGCGCCGCCAAAGCAACAACGGTCACCGGGACATCGGGACGGCAGCAGAAGGTGGGGAAAAAGAAGGTAGAATTAGTTGATTAGGTTGAATGAGTTAAGTGGTTGATCGGGTTTATTCCAGGGTAACTTAATCAACTTAATCAACCATTCAACTATGCCTGTTAACATGTTAACAAAACACGGCTTGCAGGGTTGAAAATAATCGAATATCTTTAAACGAAAATTCTTTTAGTTTAAAATGAAGCGGCTGCTTGATCTTTTCCGGAACAAATACTTCGTGGTTAGCCTGGCTTTTGTTGTGTGGATGGTGTTTTTCGATAAGAACGACCTCTTCTCGCAATACCAGTATCACAGCCAGCTGACCAAACTCAGGCACGAGCGCGATTTTTACCAGAAAGAGAACGCCAAAGTACACCACGACCTGGACGAACTGACTACCAACAAGGAAATGCTCGAAAAATTCGCCCGCGAAAAATACCTCATGAAGAAAGACAATGAGGATGTTTTTGTGATCGTGAAGGGAAAATGAGGTCGGAAGTCTGAGGTCAGATATCTGAAGAATTTTGTAAATTGGGGTGCCTAAACATCCTGACAATGATCAAAACCTTTTTCGACCTCGACGTATATAACCTGGGCAATGAATATGCAATGAAAATATTTGGAATAACCAGGTCATTCCCAAAATCAGAAACCTATTCGCTAACCAGCCAAATAGTTGATTCGTCCCGTTCTATTTGCGCCAATATTGCCGAAGGATGGGGACGAAGGACGTACGAATCTGAATTTAAAAAATTCCTGGTTTACTCTATGGGTTCGCTCCAGGAAACCAAATCGTGGCTGCAATTTGCATATCAATGTGAGTATATTGACAATGATACGCTTGATCAATTATTAAGTGAAGCCGAAGTAGTTGGTTCCAAACTTTTCAAATTGCATCAAAACTGGAAATCCTAACTAATTCTGACGTCCAATCTCCGACTTCTGACATCCGACCTCCGACTTCCGACATCAGACTTCCCCTTCGCGTTTTCGCATGAACCATTCAACGCTAAGCAAAGCTAAGATGATAACGAATATCCATTTCACATCCACCAGGTCGCTGTAATGCTTGTCCTCGTAAACCACGGTTTTGATATTATCGTTCTTGCGGATCAGATCTGCCAAACTACTGATCTGTGACGGGTTGATCATCCGTCCGCCCGATTGTTTGGCCATCGCGGCAAGCAGCTTGTGATCGGCAGCGCTTTGCCGGGTTTCAAGGTCCAGAGGCTTTATTGTCAACTGTCCTTTGGCGGTTAAGGATTGGTTACCCAATTGAGTTGAAGCCGAATAAGTGTATTCACCTACAGGCAAAGGCCCCGCATCCAATTGGTAGCTTCGCCCGTCGCGGGTGAACAGGAAACTATAATTTTTACCTGAGTCGCTCCTGAGTTCGATCTTTACATCGGGGGTATTCACCAGCTCCAGGGCATCGTTATACAGTTCAGCGTTGACGATCACATTATCTCCCTCGTCGAAAACGCTTTTGGCCGGGTACACCCTGAAACGCTGATGGCTGCTGTTGGCAGTCAGGTATTGTACAGCCTGGGTTAGCAGTTCCTCTGTTGCGTGATGGTTACCATTGGCCTTGTATTCACTCAATGCCCAGCGCCAGAGGCCCTCACCGGTCAGTACCGCGATACGCTGACCGTTATCCTCCTTAAAAGACAACAGCGGGTAAGGTGTAGCAACTGCGCCTATCTTCTGCCTGAACAAAACCTGGTTGCCTGCCAAACTGCGGTAATCGCCAAAGGGTGCCATCAGCGGCGGGAATTTACTGATCTTATCGCGTGTAGAATCAGATAAAGTAAACAATGAAAACTCGGGCGCGGGCTGAGCAAAAACTTCCTGCATCTGCTCGCGGTTGGCATTCACTTGTACAGCCTTCTGCTCATTGTCAAACTGCGGCAAATTGGCCTGCCCGCCGAGGATGTACCAAACCGGTATCTTTCCTTTCGTTATAAAGTCCTTCAGCGGGGTTGAGCTATTTTCGGCACACTGGTAAAGGATCACCATGCTGTAATCATTCAATTTCAGTAAGCCCAGGTCGCTGGTAAAGCTCGCTTTAACCTCGTAATTCTTGTTACTTTCTATGGCCTGTTTAATGACGCTGATATCTGGATGCGCCCCATCATACAACAGCAATATCTTTTGTTTAGCGTCCAGCACCTCCACATAAATAGTTTCGGTATTATTCCGGAGCGATATTTCGTTCTTTACCGGCGCCACGCTGATGGTGAATTTGCGAATGCCTTTTTTATCCGCGTTGAGTTTCAGCGGCACAACCTTTTTAAAATTATCCGAATTGACGCTGATATTCTGACTGGCAACCTCCCGTCCGTCTTCCGAAACGGTCAATCGCATAGTTTCACCCCTGGCCTGGTAAGCTTCGGCTAAAACCTCTATAACAAAGTCATCACCTAAAAAGGCGGTTTTATTATAATTGACATTACCGATCAGCAAATCGCGGCGGGCGACGGTATCGCCTAAAGCGATGGTGTAAATATTCGATTTGAAGTTTTTAGACTCGTAAAGCGGATCTGTACCTTCATTGTATAAGCCGTCGGTAGCCAGCACCAACGCGCCAATGTTCTGGTTGGCGAAACGTTCATTAAGCTGATGTATAGCCGATGAAATATTGGTCTGCCTGCCGGTAAATTGTGATGAAAGGCTGTCCTTAAGATCGCGACCAAAATTGAAGAGGCGAACATCATATTTGTCGCCCAGCTCCTGCTTTAGTTTGCCAAGATCATTTATCAGTTGCCCGGAATTAAACCCGGCAGGTTTAAATAGATTGATCGACTGCGAATTGTCTTGTGCAATAAGCACCAGCGGCTTTTGCGGGTTATAAGCAGTGGACTTTACCAGCGGTGATACCAGCAAAAACGAAAGGATGAATACCGCGATGGTTCTAATCACGAACAGGACATACCTGGTTTTCCGGTCAAAGTCCAACGGCCGGCGGTACATCAGCCAGGCGTACAACAATCCCAGCAGCAGGCAAACAGGCGTCCACCATCCCGAAACCGTTCCCCAGGTTATTGAAAATACCAACTGCATAAATGGGTTTGACGTTAAACGTAATACGGTTTACGTTATGGTGCAAGATGAGAATTTATTGTGAGATAGCAGAACAGGCTCAGAACTTAAAACTCAAGACTTACCACTCCGACTACAGCATTCCCCCGTCAACCGGAATTACCTGACCGGTAATATAAGAAGCCATATCCGAAGCCAGGAACACGCAGCAATTGGCTACGTCCTCGGTTTCTCCGCCGCGTTTTAAGGGGATAGCTGCCGCCCAGCCTTCAACTACTTTCGGGTCGAGCACTTCGGTCATCTCGGTTTTGATAAATCCGGGGGCGACTACGTTGGTACGAATATTTCTTGAACCCAATTCTTTAGCTATGGATTTGGAAAACCCGATGATACCGGCCTTGGATGCGGCATAATTAGATTGGCCCGCGTTGCCCTGAATCCCTACTACCGAACTCATATTGATAAAAACGCCATCGCGGTTTTTCATCATAATTTTAGAAGCGGCCTTGGTTACGTTGAAGATCGACTTCAGGTTCACATCCAGTACCTCGTCCCATTGTTCCTCGGTCATGCGCATCAGCAACCCATCCTTGGTAATACCGGCATTGTTCACCACGATATGCAGCGTACCGAAGTCAGCCACGATATCGTTGATCAGCTTATCCGCTTCATCAAATTTGGAAGCATCAGAACGGTAGCCCTTGATTTTAGTGCCAAACTTTTGCAGTTCCTGCTCCAGCGCCAGTCCTTTTTCAACAGACGACAAATAAGTAAAAGCGACATTGGCGCCATGTTCGGCAAATTTCTCGGCTATTTTGCGGCCTATACCTTTTGAAGCGCCTGTGATCAACGCTGTTTTTCCTTCCAGTAGTTTCATAAAATTCAGAATGGTTTCGGGGTTCGAAGATAGGGATTTAGTCGGAAAGTGGGAAAACCCGCCAGATAGTTATAATTTTATTGATCCTAAATCATAATTATGAAATTACTATTACGACTGAAATCCTGGCAACTTTTTATATTAATTGTTATTCCGCTGCTCTTTCAACCAACTAACTTGGTTTTTGAAATTATAGTTCTATTTGGGTACGGCGTTTATTTATCGTGGATATTCGCTATTGGGAGCACAATGCACGCGTTACTTTTAGCCAAATTAAAACCTAAAATTATCTATTTCAAAATAAGCTGTTTGAGCACGGCTGTAATTATATTACCAACTTGCTTTTATAACCCTTTCGCGTTTTTAGATCCTTTTGCAGGTGGCATTAAAGCCTGCGTTTTCTGGGTATTCTTTGCTTTTGTAATAACGAGTATGTTTTATTCTTTTGGCTTTGCCGCAAGAATGCTTCAGTCCAGGATTGACGGTGAAATTGCGAATCGCAGCGACTCGTTTAGGAGTTTCTGCTACATTTGGTTTTTCCCGATTGGAATTTGGTATATACAACCTATGGTTAAACGGGCTTTACAAGAAGATTATAAATAAGATATATAGAGTCTATTTCGCAGCTAAAAGTCCACTGTATTCCTGCTGCAACTCCAGTAAACACCCCGCACACAAACAGCTATCATATTGCTCACTTACGTATTGCGTCTCATTGAGACTGAGCTGCACTTTGGTACACTGGCACCTGGTTACCGAATTGGCCTTGCACTCAAATGCCGACCGGCAGCGTTCGCATTGGATAATCTCGTGTTTGCAGTGCATTAGTTGTAATGGTTAGCGTTTTTGTAAAGTTTGGAAAAAAGTTGAATTGGTAGCAGAAGTTGGATTGGTTGGATTGATTAAATTTTTCAACAAATACAACTTTCCAACATTACAACCTTCCAACATTTCAACTCTCCAACGGCACAAACTTCAAACTCACCGAATTCACACAATGCCTGGTATTCTTCGGAGTAAGATACTCTCCTTCGAAAACGTGGCCCAGGTGCGCGCCGCAATTCGCACAAACGATTTCTACACGGTGCCCGTCGGCATCGGGTACGCGTTTTACCGCGCCGGGTATTTCGTCATCAAAGCTGGGCCAGCCGCAATGCGATTCAAATTTGGTTTCGGAAGTATATAGGGGCGTATCGCAGCGCTTGCACACGTACAGCCCATGTGCGTGATTGTTAAGCAGCGAGCCGGTAAACGGCCGTTCAGTTCCCTTGTATAGTATTACCCGTTCTTCTTCGGGCGTCAATTTGTTATATTCCATATTTTTTTGGTTACACCGATGTTTATATATGATTCCACCGATTTTGTTTTGATTTCACCGATTATAACAAATATACGGTGGGATTGGTGTTTTGATTTTGGGCTGAGCGGTTGTTTACAATGGTTTGACTTTGTAAGTCTAATCGTAACCGTTATCTTTAATTATGAAATATATAGTCCTTATCAGCTCAATATTAATAACTGGGTTCAAACCTGCGAGGCAAACAGTTACCCATATTTGTGGGCGAAATTTTAATATTGATACATCCAGGTATGCCATTTTGAATTTCGCCAAGGACGGAAATTATTACTTTGATAAGGATGTAAAAGCAGCCACTTTAACTACTAAAGAAATCGAAAAAATTGAGACTCTTATTGATGAAAGAATTTTCAAGTATAATAAAGCTGAAGGAGTTGTTTATCGGAGAGATTCTATCGATTTAAAGAAGAAATACCCTAATGCTTTACCTTATGATCACAGAATCAAGAATCCCAGAAAATATTATAAGCAGCTTATAGTGGTTGTTAACTCAAAAGGCGAAAAGATAATTTGGGCTAACTGTTTTTGTACAATAGATAATGTACCTTATTGGAAAAAGAGTTCCGTTCTGGTAGCAGACGGAGGTATTTGCTATTTCAATTTAAAAATAAACTTAACAAAGGGCATGGTATATGATTTAATGATTAATGGCGACGCTTAAAATAAAAAATCCCGACCATTTCTGACCGGGATCCATATCTTGATTCTTGGCTCTTGATTCTTGACTCTAAAATTTATTTCTTCTTAGCCAGTTCCTCCGCCATCGCAGCGCCGATCTCAGCCGGTGATTGCACCACGCGGATACCGCACTCGGTCATGATTTTCATTTTAGCGGCAGCGGTATCGTCGGCGCCGCCTACTATAGCACCCGCGTGACCCATACGGCGGCCTGCAGGAGCGGTTTGCCCGGCTATAAAACCTACAACCGGTTTGGTACCGTTCGCTTTGATCCAGCGCGCGGCTTCGGCTTCCATGCCGCCGCCTATCTCGCCTATCATGATGATGCCGTGCGTATCGGGGTCATTCATCAGGAGTTCAACAGCTTCTTTGGTTGGCGTTCCGATGATCGGGTCGCCGCCTATGCCGATGGCAGTGGTAATGCCTAAACCCGCTTTCACCACCTGGTCAACGGCTTCGTACGTCAAAGTTCCTGATTTGGAAACCACGCCAACATGGCCCTTACGGAAGATAAAGCCCGGCATAATGCCGATCTTAGCTTCGCCCGCGGTGATGATACCCGGGCAATTCGGCCCGATCAGTCGGGTATCACGGTCCTTAATATATTCTTTCACCATGATCATATCCTTGGTCGGGATACCTTCGGTGATACAAACGATCAGTTTAATGTCGGCCTCGGCAGCTTCCATAATAGCATCGGCCGCGAATGGCGGTGGTACGAAAATGATCGAAACATCAGCGCCGGTGCTCTTCACAGCTTCCTGCACGGTATTAAAAACAGGCAGGTTCAGGTGTTTTTGGCCGCCTTTGCCCGGCGTAACACCGCCAACCACATTGGTGCCGTATTCTATCATTTGCGAGGCATGGTAAGTGCCTTCGTTACCTGTAAAACCTTGTACTATTACTTTAGAATTGTTGTTGACGAGGACGCTCATAGATTGAAAAATGTACGCGCAAAGCTAAAGTTATTGTTGGTAATGTCAAAGCCTCCTAACACCCGAAACGGGGAATTATTTTTTTGAATGCTGAACACCGAATATCCAATATCGAATGATGAAGTTTTCCAGTTCAATCACTTCGGTATTCGGTGTTCATTATTCATTATTCGATATTCAAAGGAGGGCTTCGGGCCGGGCCACTGGGGTAAACTCCTTCTCACTCTTCGCTATCACTATCGTGGCAATTCCGTTGCCTATCATATTGGTTAACGCCCGCGCGGTCGACATAAACCGGTCGACCCCGAAAAGAATAGCCATGCCTTCAATGGGGATCAGCTTGATTGCTGTCAATGTCGACGTCAAAACGATAAAACCGCCGCCGGTAACTGCCGCTGCGCCTTTGGAAGTGAGCATCAGGATACCGATGATCACCAGTTGCTGACCGAGGTCCAACGGGATATTGAACACCTGCGCCAGGAAGATTACCGCAATGGACAGGTAAATGGTGGTTCCATCCAAATTAAAGGAATACCCTGCCGGTATGACCAAACCGACCACCGATTTCGCGCAGCCAAATTTTTCCATTTTCTCCATCATAGCAGGCAGCACAGTTTCGGACGAGGATGTGCCCAGCACCACCAATATCTCTTCGCTTATGAATTTCAGGTATCGCCACAAACTGAATTTATAAAGAAGGCTGACGATAAACAAGGCAATAAAGATGAACAACAGCATAGTTAGCAGTACGGAGATCATGAGCCATAGTAAAGGCTTCAGTGTTCCTGACCCGTAGGTAGCCATGGTGAAAGCCATGCCGGCAAAAGCGCCAATGGGTGCTACGCGCATCACGACGCCCATGATATTGAAAAAAACTTTGTTCAGCTTATCGAACAGATCGACCACGGGTTTGCCGGCTTCGCGTAAAAGGCTCAGGCCATACCCGAACAGAACGGCGAAAAAAAGTATTTGTAAAATATCACCTTTGGCAAAGGCGTCGAATACATTAGACGGTATGATGTGCGTAAAAAACTCGCCCCATTTCATTTCGGCCGCGGCTTTCTGGTAGGTTTGCAGTTTAGCGGTATCTACTCCCTGCGGCATCGGCAACCCACTGCCAGGCTTAATGACATTCGCAACGGTAACACCCATGACCAGGGCGAACGTAGTGACGATCTCGAAATAAAGGATAGCCTTGCCGCCAACCCGGCCTACCTTACGCATATCGCCCATGCCCGCAATACCCAATACCATCGTCAGGAAAATGATCGGCGCGATAAGCATGGTGATCAATTTGATGAAACAGTCGGTGAGCAGCTTTGCCGTGGGAGCAAAACCTTTGAAATATAGTCCAACGACTATACCCAGAACAATGGCTACAACTACCTGGAAGGTAAGGTTGGATAAAAGTTTCTTCATGCGTAAACAAGTATACGATTATTGTTCGAACCACAATTAAAAGTCCCTCTCTCTTGGAGAGGGATTTAGGGTGAGGCAACAAAAAAGCTTCCCCATTTAAGAAGGAAGCTTTGAGTGATGTATGTTTGGGTTTGGTTATTTACGATACGACGCCTGTTTCCAGGTCGACGTTATAGGTAGTGCCGTTGATCAGGATCTTAGCCTTACCCCCGCCGAGGAAAGTAACGGTACCTGTATAGTTCCAAACCCCCGTTGACCCGGTACCCGAGGTGTTGAAATCAGCCGATCCGCTTAGCAACTGTCCATTACTGTCGGCTGTTACCGCATGGAAAGTGTACGCATAATTTTGCGAGCCTTTGCCTTTTGAACCGGTTTTATAAGTGAAGTCGCCACCAATGCTCATGGATCCGTTCAGCGTAATATTGCTTGCTTCATCGCTGGGGTTAACTGCAGCCAGTGTCAAATCTTCTATAAGTTTGTAATTTACTGAGAACTCGGCCGTCGATTCGGATATCGTTAGGTTATCGGTCACATTAAATCCCGAAACAATATTATTCGAGCAAGTGAAGGAAAATTTAAGGTCGCCTTTTACGCTTGCCGAAACACCATCTTCGTTGGATGTGAAATTCAGCGTGGTATCAGCTATCGTACCGCACAGAGGATTGACTGTCGCGTTAAGCCGGAGGAGACGCCCTTGCGGTATCAGGCCAAGATTCACGGGAGCGTTTAACCCGCTGTTCAAGCCAAAGGCGCCAAAACCACTTTCCAAGGTTTGCGTCAAATTAAGGGCTATCTGGCTGCTCACCTGCTTTGCAGTGAGCGCCGGACCCGATGAAGAGCTTGACTTTTTGCATCCCGAGAAAGTGAATGCAAGACCGCTCAACAGGGCAAGGATAAGGATAAGTTTGTTTTTCATTTTTTTGATTTAAGTTTCAACTAATTATTTAATGCCACAATTATAGCACAAAAGTTACATAAAATTATCCGGATAAATACAAAGAAAAATTCCACAAATGCCCATGCGTCAGCACAATACGACTATTTAGCTTTGAGCATGTTGATAATATTTATTGCCATATCATTCATTGAGCATATATTTTGCTACGCCGTCAGCGGGTTTCCAGGTGCTTTTGGGCTCATAATAATGCCATAACAATGCCGAAACCTTTTGGATAAGCTTGTAAGCTTCGTTGTCGGGCACCCAGCGCTGATCCTTGTTGTTATTAGTCATAATAGAAAAGACGTAATCGCCGTGCGGGGCGTTTACCAAAACGGTCTCCGATTTGGCTTCGTCAACCGCGCCCTGCTTGCTGGCGGCCTGTACGTAAGGCGGTATCTGCGAAAGCGCCTTATCGTCCCAGTAAATGCGGATCAGATCGCGGTACATGCGTTCGCTGGCCGCCGGGCTCACCGCCTCGCCATTGCGTATCATCGTAAATATGCGGCACATTTCTCTCGGTGTGCTTACGCCCCAGCCGTATTTTGCGCGTATCTGCTCTCGGCCCTTTACCCGCGAGTTCACGCGCATTACTTTGAACCCATTTTGCTCCAGCCAGTTGTTGATATACTCGCCCGTCACGATCTTTTGCAGCCAGGTACTGGCGGTATTATCGCTCATGGTAATCATCAGCAACACTACTTTGCTCAGTTCGATGGTATCCTTGTCTTTGAATGAGCCAAGAATATCCTCGCCCGGGTAAAGCAGCGAATCGCGGTAAACCAGTTTTTGGTTGTAAGCGAGCTGCCCTTTTTCTATTTTATCCATCACACCGCACTGGATACTTACTTTGATCATGCTCGCCGTAGGGAACAGCGTATCGGGATTGATCTCAGCCGTCTTCCCTGTCTTCAGGTTTTGCACATAAACGCCCACCTGCCCGTTAAATCCTTTTATGGCATCCTGAAGTTGAATGGTAAGTTTTTTATCCGTTTGAGCAAAAGAAAAAGAAGTTATAAATAGCAGGAAAAAGAAAATTTTATATTTCATGAGTACAAAGGTTTTACAATTAAACTATCCTATAAAACATTGCGTTAAGCTAAAAATAAAATTGGTAACTTTATATTATGAACATTAAGGAGTTAATAACTACAGATAAAGATATATTAAGCGGTCAACCGGTTTTTAAAGGGACGCGGGTTCCTATTGAGTCGCTTTTCGACCATCTTGAAGCAGGTGTATCTCTTGATGAATTCCTGTATGATTTCCCGTCGGTTTCCAGGGAACAGGTTATCGCGTTACTTGACGCTGCCAATAGAATTATGACTTCCGGCAATATTACAGAGCTTTATGAAGCTATTGCTTGACGAAAATCTTCCCAAAAGACTTAAGACTGACTTTCCGGACCATGAAATCCATACCGTGCGCGACAAAGGCTGGAATGGAATTAAAAATGGGCAATTATTGGAATTATTGATAAGCGAGGGCTTTGCTGCATTACTGACTTTTGACAAAAATCTGCAACATCAACAAAATTTTAAAAAATATACCGTTACTGTAATTGTTTTGAATGCCCCGATTAATACTTATTCCGAATTATCTAAACTTGTCCCGGCAATTACAAAGCTGTTAACGCAGGATTCACTGACTCCCGGACCAACAATTATCAGAGCTGAATAACAGCGCCAACGCCTTATGGCTTCACTCATTTTCCTATCTTTACCCCTTAAATGAAACACCCCCGCTGGCTATTATTTCCGTTATCGCTACTTTACGGCTTAGTGATTATCGTCCGGAACTGGCTGTACGATGCAGGTATACTCAAAAGCAGGCAATTCAGCATCCCTATTATTTCAGTTGGCAATCTTGAGGTTGGCGGCGCGGGTAAATCGCCGATGACCGAGTACCTGGTCAGGTTATTTAAAGATCACTACAAGGTGGCTACTTTAAGCCGGGGCTATGGCCGCGAAACCAAAGGTTTTGTTATAGCGCATGCTACCCCGATAGCTATCGGGGCAACTACAGCCCAAATTGGCGACGAGCCCGCACAATTCAGCCGCAAATTCCCTGATATTACCGTGGCTGTTTGCGAAGCCCGGGCAAAGGGTATCGATCAGCTTAAACATTCGCACAACCTGATCATTTTAGATGATGCTTACCAGCACCGGGCAGTCAAACCGGGTTTCAGCATTCTTTTGTTCGACTATAACAAGATAAAAGAGCCGCACTTGCTATTGCCCGCCGGTGATCTGCGCGAACCCTTCGGCGGCCGCTGGCGGGCAGATGTTTTGATCGTAAGCAAATGCCCCGGCGAACTGTCAGTTGAAGACCAGGCGAGGATCGCATCCGAACTGGAGCCTTTACCTTACCAATATTTGTTTTTCACCTCTATCGCATACCAGCCCCTGCAGGATCTGTCAGGGAAACCGTCGGCTGCGACAATTGAGGCCGATACGACGATCTTCCTGCTGACGGGCATTGCCAACCCGCAACCACTGTTGCAGCATATCGAAAACTACACGCAAAGCATCGTGCACCATAAGTATCCCGATCATCATCAATTTAGCTTGAAAAATATCAGTAAACTTGCCGGTGAATTCAAGGCCTGTGCCGCGCAAAAAAAACTGATCGTTACAACAGAAAAGGACGCGCAGCGTTTACTTGAACACGGCTTGCACAATGCGGTAAAAGGCTTGCCGGTACTGGTTATGCCAATAATGACAGAATTTTTGGATGTAGGCGGTCCGCAGTTCGATAATTTAGTTAAAGAATATGTTAGAGAGCATTCAGCAAACCACATCATACATTAAAAACCGCATAGGCGATTTTGAGCCCGATGTGGGTATCATCCTGGGCACCGGGCTCGGGGGCCTGGTGAGCGAAATTGAAGTTGAAAAACAACTGCTCTATGCCAATATTCCCGATTTCCCTATATCCACGCTTGAATTTCATTCAGGCAAGCTGATATTCGGCACCCTGGCGGGGAAAAAAGTGGTGGCTATGCAGGGACGGCTGCATTATTACGAGGGCTACACCATGCAGCAGATCACTTTCCCCGTAAGGGTAATGAAGATGCTGGGTATTAAAACGCTTTGCGTGTCCAACGCCAGCGGATCGCTTAACCCGGCGTTTAAGAAGGGCGACCTGATGGTGATAGATGACCATATCAACCTGCAGCACCTTAACCCGCTGATCGGGCGAAACGAGAACGAACTTGGCCCGCGCTTCCCCGATATGAGCGAACCGTATAAACGTTCGTTCATCAAAAAGGCGCTTGAAATAGCCAAGGCCAACAATATAACTTGCCACAAGGGAGTTTATGTAGCGGTAACCGGGCCGAATTTAGAGACCAGGGCCGAATACCGCTACCTGCGCATCATTGGCGGCGATGCCGTGGGGATGAGCACCGTGCCGGAAGTGATCGTAGCCAATCATATGGGCTTGCCGGTTTTCGCCATATCGGTATTAACGGATGAAGGCTTCCCCGACGAATTGAAGCCGGTTTCAGTTGAGGAAATACTGGCCGTGGCGTACGAGGCTGAACCAAAAATGACATTGATACTGAAAAAACTGATTGCGGGCCTTTAATGCTAAATCGATTGAAATATGTGTTTTTGCTGCTGTTTTGCCTTTCGGTAAAGCTGGCGTTCGCGCAATACCCGCAGCAGCAAAACCCCAATTACCCGGGCAGGCAGCAACCGGCCAATTTTAACCGGGATACGGCGACATCGCAAGGCAAAACCCTTAGCGGCGACCAGGCGATAGATGAAGAAAGAAAAAAGGAGGAAAAAAGGCACGACTCGGTGGCCTTTACCTCGAAATTCATACGCGTTACCAATGAAAAATTACTAAAGGACAGTACACAGGTTTTTCCATTAGATACCGGTCTCAACAATTTTGAGAATTACAGCCCTTTATACCAGCCGCGTAATCCTAAGATCGGCCTCGGCAGTCTTGGCCTGCCCGAGCGCGACCTTTTGTTCGAACCTAATAAAACTATTGGCTTCGACGTGGGGCAGCACTTCCTGGATGCCTATATCATGACCCCGCAGGATATACAGTACTACCGGGCCAGGGTGGGTTATACCAACCTGTCGCTTTTCAATAGCGGGGTTAAAGAACAGTTATTTAAGGCAATCCATAGCCAAAATATAAACCCCCAGCTTAATATAGGTCTCAACCTGAATTTCATCGGTTCGCAGGGTTTTTACGCCCGGCAGAATGTGGGCGACATGAACCTTGCGTTTTTCAGCTGGTACGAGTCGAGGAACAAGCGTTACAACTTGCTGGCGAACATCATCTATAACACCTTCAAGACACCTGAAAATGGCTCTATCGTCGATGATGCGATCTTTACAACACCGCCCTCGAGTGCCTATACCACTACACAAAATCTGCCCGTACGACTTTACGCTTCGCAAGATAACCTGCACACCAGCGGGCTTTACCTGAAACAATATTATTATATCGGCAAGATCGACAGCTTAAAGAAGGGCGCCGGAAACGCCAGCGTTCTGCCCACGCAGCGCGTTGGGTACACTTTTTACACCAATTCAGTCCGGTCGTCTTTTTTTCAGAACGAGCCCGACCACTACAATGTATTCCCTGATTACTATTACAGCTCAACCTATTCGCGCGATTCGCTTGCCGTTGCTCACATACAAAACTCGTTCTCGTATACTTTTTACCTGAGAGGGCGATCAACCGGTGCCATCAAAAACGAGTTAAAGCTGGACCTGGGCCTGGTACACGATTATTACCATTATCAGCAATTTGTGACCGATACCGGTGTCATTAACACTTATGGACGGATCATACAAATTGACCGCAAGCAAAACAATTCATTCCAGGATATTACGCTGAAAGGCAGGGCGGGTTATCGCTTTAGCGATAAGATATTCCTTGATGCCGATATTGAGCAGATCGCTGTTGGGCACGATTTTGGCAATTTCCTGTACGATGGCAAGTTAACCCTGTCGGGTGGCAGAAAAGCCGGCAGGATCATCCTGGAAGCCTATTCGCAAAGCACGTCACCACCGTTAGCTTATACCAGTTGGATATCCAATCACTTTATATTTCACAACAGTTTTAACAATCAAAAAACCAACAGTGCCTCGTTCAATTACATTAATGATGCCCTGCAGCTCGACCTGAAAGCCGAATATTTCCTCATATCAGATTATTTATACTTCAGCGCGGAGCCCAACGGCATCGATGCTACACCGACCCAGTTACGCTCACCCCTTAACCTGCTCAAGATCAGCCTGGGCAAAAACCTCGCTTTCGGACACTGGCACTTTGATAATTATGTAGTTTACGAAAAGTCGGATTATCAATCTACGCTGCGCATACCCGATGTATATACTTATAGCAGCCTGTATTATTCCAAACTGTTGTTCCAGGTGCTGCATAGCACCATGGGGCTGAATGTGCGTTACAATACCCCTTTCGTGGCGCCATCTTATGCCGTGGGCCTGGGCCAGTTCTACAACAATACGCCAAATCTTACTTTTTCTTCATACCCGGTGGGTGCCGTATTTTTCAAGGCGACGCTGATACGCACAAACATATTGTTAGAATACGACTATGTGAACCAGGGGCTGTTCAGCAGCGGTTACTACATGGTGAACCGCTACCCCGGCCCGAACCGCATGCTCAAGATCGGCGTTTCGTGGACGTTTTATAATTAGCCCCCTGCCCCCTGAAGGGGGAGTATTTAAAATATCGAACACCTAATATTGAATTTCGAATGATGAAGGTTTCGATGCGATCACTTCGAAATTCGGCGTTCGTTATGCATTATTCGACGTTCAAGTTCCCCCTTTAGGGGGTTAGGGGGTTTGGCTACGTTTTTTGATGCTTCTTCCTTGCTGCCGGGAACAATACATTGTTGAGTATCAAACGATAGCCGGGTGAGTTGGGATGTAAGGCAAGGTCGGTTGGCGGGTCACCTACCACGTGCTGGTAATCTTCGGGGTCGTGTCCGCCATAAAAGGTCCACTGACCTTTTCCGTATTCACCATGGATGTAGCGAGCCTCGCCATTGGTTTTCATTTCGCCCATGATGGTTACACCGGGTTTGATCAGCTTCTCATTGAAAGCAGTGGTTAGGCCCATAAAACCTTTGATCACCTTATCATGGTCCTGTGTGAGCATACTGGGTACTACGTCCCATTTGGCTGAAAAATCAAACAAGGTAAAAAAATCCTTTTCGCGTTCAACCTGGCGGGTAGCTGTTACATCGATATTGCTGAACTGGTGCGACATGGGGTTCATATCCAGCGTGAAATTTTGAAAGGCAAAAGTCTGGCTGAAATCAAGTTTGTTCTGTGCGTCCGGGTCGGCGGCGTCGCCGTCGAACATGCTTTCGCATATGTCTGTATTATGAGCCGCCAGCGCGATATCAAACGTATCCGTTCCCGAGCACATCGCAAACAAAAATCCGCCGCCCGAGCAAAAATCGCGTATTTTTTCGGCGACAGCCAGTTTCATCTGCGATACCTTTTTAAAACCCAGTTTATGTGCGGTAGTTTCCTGGATCCTCTGGTCGTCATTATACCATTGCGCATACCTGAACGAGCCGTAAAACTTGCTGTATTGCCCGGTAAAGTCCTCGTGGTGCAGGTGCAGCCAGTCGTATTTAGGCAGATCCCCGCGTATCACTTCCTCGTCATAAACCAGGTCGTACGGTATCTCGGCATATTTCAGCACCAGCGTAACCGCATCATCCCATGGCAGCTTGTTTTTGGGTGAATAGACCGCGATTTTGGGCGCTTTCTCCAGCTTCACCACATCCATATTTACCGAGGGGTCGCTGATCTGCGCGATGATCTCGTTCACCTTAGCATCCGGCAGCACCTCATAGCTCACCCCGCGTATCTTACATTCGGTTTCAACTGCCTGGTTATATTTCAGCATGAAGCTGCCGCCCCGATAATTAAGCAGCCAATCCACTTCCCCGCCATTCTTCAGGGTCCAGAAAGCTATACCGTATGATTTCAGGTGATCCTTTTGCTGGTCGTCCATCGGGATCAAAATAGAGGCGGCCTTACTTATCAGGGGCAGAAAGCAGAAAGCAAAAAGCAGAAAGCGAAAAAACAATGGCTTCATATCCAAATGTAACGATTATTTGATGATGCTATTATCACGGCGAAAGACACCGATCAGTTACCTTTGCCGGTAAGGTTCGTCAGATCTTTCGACTGCCGCTTTTCGGCAGGTATCTGCATAAATTCGTGATAACTGTTGTTTAAATACACGGTGAGGTTAAAATCCGGGCTGGTATACGTATCCAGGTCAGGCGTATACAAGATGATAAAGTTCCGCATTTCCTGGTCTTTGAGCGGCACATAATTTTCCAGGTTTTGCGGTTTGAAAATATCCGCTATCCTTGCTTTGATGCCCTCGTCCTTTTCCGTTTGGATGGCATGTTGCCGCTTGTTTGCCGCGCTATGCGAATCGAAAACATTCATCCTTAACCCGCCAACAGGATTTCCTTTGGGATCGGTTTGGTAAACCAGTTTATCGCCGCCGAAAGGCGACAGGCTCGGCGTAGGCTTCAGGTTACCGAGTCGTGTTTCCTGGCCCGTAACTTTTACCTCCTGCAGCATATTTGATTTCAGCACCAATTGGATATCCGTATACTTCATATCTTTAACAAACAAAGTATCGGGCTGGTATGAAAATGAATTAAAAAGCAGCAGGTCGCCCACTTTTGCGGCTATGGAAAACGCACCGGTACGGTCGGATACAGTTGTAACGTTCGTCTTCAAATTGCGTATGGTGATGCCGGGCAATGTATTCTTTGTTTTGTACTCATAAACGCGGCCCGTCAGGTTATCCTGCGCCGAGGCTATACCGATAACAAAACAAAAACAAACTGAAAATAAGATGAACCGGATCATAAAAGCTAAAAGGAGAAAGCCGAAAGCTGAAAGGGTTTTACGAATTGCATAATCTTTCAAAGATAACGAATAATGCCATAAGCTATTGTTAAAAAATGTTATGAAACCCATGTCTTTTTTTATATTTAAGTTCTAAACTCAAATGATGAGCATTAAATATCCTTATAGCCGCAAGATGATCTTATTCGCGGCATTCATAATAATACTCCTAATTCTTTTCTTCAGCTATGTGATCACTTCTGATCCTTCGCATTATCAAACGTGGCTTGTTTGCGGAATTTTTATATTGCTTGGCTTTGCAGCGGTATACTATTGGTATAAGAAGCTGTATGTTCATGTATTAAATGGAGATACAGCATTAGAGTTAGATGAATACAAACTGTCTTATTATATAGGCAATAAAGTAGTAAATTGGAAAGACGTTGCGAGCACAGAATATTATTTACTTAGGGGTGGCGGATATTCCATTACGTTCATAATGGCCATTCCAACAGCCGACATCAGGATAAATACTAAATATATTGCGGGAAGTGATAAACTGATCTACAATACAATTTTGGAGTACTTTGAAAGATATAAATAAATAACCAGTACTCTTTCACCTTTTTCACTTTCACCTTTTTCCTTTCAGCTTTCGCCTCATAATACTAACTTTGCTGCCTCTTAAATAGTAAAAATGAGCAAAGCGATACTCAAAACTGCCAAAGGCGATATGACCGTGGAGTTTTATGATAAAGATGCGCCGAATACCGTGGCGAATTTTAAAAAATTGGCCAAGGAAGGCTTTTATGATGGATTGACCTTTCACCGGGTGATCCCAAATTTCGTGATACAGGGCGGATGCCCGTTTTCGCGCGATGCTGCTACGGCTTTCCGTGCGGGCAGCGGCGGTCCGGGTTACCATATCGACTGCGAATTGACCGGTGATAACCAATACCACGACCGCGGCGTACTTTCTATGGCGCATGCCGGCAGAAACACCGGCGGTTCACAATTTTTCGTGTGCCATAGCCGTACCAACACCGCGCATTTGGATCGCAACCACACTTGTTTTGGCAAAGTGGTTGAAAATGTGGATGTGGTAGATGATATCCGCCAGGGGGATAAGATACTGGGGATCGAGGTAATTGAGGAATAGTTGAGTATTAAGTTACCAGTTTTGAGTGGTGAGTGAATAATACTACTCAAAACTCACTACTCAAAACCCAAAACTAATAGACATGAATCTAAAAGGAATAGTAGCGGTAGCCGGAAGACCCGGATTGTGGAAGGCGCTTGCGCAGAATAAAACGGGTTTTATACTCGAAAGCCTCGACGCTCAAAAAAATAAGCTGGTGGCTAACCTATCCACGGCTAAAATAGCGGCGCTGGATGAGATCACCATTTTCGGCGATGACGAAGATATCCTGCTGAAAGATGTGCTTAAGCGCATGAGCGAAGCCAAAAGCGTACCTGAGCCAAAAGCTGACGGGAAGGTATTGCGTGCATTGTTTCGCGAAGTAGCTCCCGGTCATGATGAAGAAAAGGTATATGCTTCAGATATGAAGAAGATCGTTTCGTGGTACCATATCATGAAAGATATGCCTTTCTTTAGTGAACCCGACCCATCGGAAGCTGCTGTTGAAGAACCGGTGAAGGAAGAAGCTCCTGCTGAGCCCGAAAAACCGGCTGCTCCAAAGAAGCCAAAGGCGAAGAAGAAATAATTCCTAAGGCTGGAATCCCTGATTAATATCGAACACCGAATGTCGAATATCGAATGATGAAGTTTTTGATATAATCACTTCGAAGTTCAGCGTTCGATATTCATTATTCGATATTCCTACTCCCCTTCAGGGGTTGGGTGCTAACAATCCGTCTGCTTGCAATCTTCCTCCGAAAATTCCGGCTCGAAGGTGCTGTGGGTAATGGACAAATGCTCCAAACGGTGGCGCAGATCGTGTTTGATATTATCGAATGACAAGGTACAACCGGGGTCGATCACCAGGTGAGCGGTCAGCGCGTTTTCTGTGGTGCTTAAGGCCCACACATGGATGTGATGCACATCGGAAACGCCTTTAGCCTTCTTTAGTTCGGTGCGTATTTTTTCTAGGCTTAAGTCCTTTGGCACGCCGTCCATTTCGAGCCTTAGACTTTCGGTGAGTAAATGCCAGGTGCCCCTCAGTATAACGATAGCGACTATAAGGCTCACCGCGCTGTCTATCCAATATAATTTCGTGAAATAAATGATCACACCGGATACCACCACGCCAAAGGATACGATAGCATCCATAGCCATGTGGAGGTACGCACTTTTTACATTCAGGTCCTTGTCCTTATCCTTTACAAAAAGATAGGCCGTAACCGCGTTTATCCCTATTCCGGCAAGTGAAACCCATGCCATCGTACCGCCTTCAACATTCTCGGGGTGTATGAACCGGGTTACGGCTTCATAACCGATAAACCCGACTGCTACAAACAATACCAGCGCATTAAAGAACGACACGATGATGGTCGACCGCTTGTACCCATAAGTATATTCACGCGTCGAACTCACTTTACTCAGCTTAAACGCCAGCAGCGCAAGCGCAAGCCCGGCGACATCGCCCAGGTTGTGCCCGGCATCCGTAAGCAGGGAGAGTGAATGACTGATGAGTCCGTATATCACTTCCAGCACCACAAAAGCCGAATTAAGAATTATTCCTACGATGAAAGCGGTGTTCAAATGATCCAGCTTCGGGGTATGATCATGATGATGATCGTGCCCATGCGCGTGATCATGGGAATGTGAATGCATGTGCATGCGGCAAAGTTAGTGTTTTATGATCAAATTAATGATCCACCTGAAGAAGGCGAAGTATAAAATAACCAGCAGCAGGAGGTATTTAATGGCATAATACAACTTCCGGTTATAGGCCTTGATGCTTTTGCCAAGGCGCCTTATCGAGTACACATATTTGAAAGCCTTGTTGATATTGCCGGTTTTATCACCGCCCATATTTGGGGACGATCCGGATGCCATGATGAACCAGCCGAAAAATTTGTTCCAGGCCCTGCCGAAGATCGTTTTTACCGGGCGCTCAATGTCGCAAAACAAAATAACCCGGTCCATATCCGTTTTATTCTCAGCATAGTGAATATAGGTCTCGTCAAATATCACGTCCTCGCCGTCTTTCCATGCGTAGCTTTGCCCGTCGACGATGATATGGCATTTTTCGGAGTTGGGTGTGATCAATCCCAAATGATAGCGCAGCGACCCGGCATAAGGATCGCGGTGCTGCAACAATTCGCTTCCCGCCGGCAGCACGGCAAACATGGCAGCCTTTACAGATGGGATGCCTTTGATCAGTTCAACCGTCTGGGGGCAATATTTTTTTGCCGAAGGGTGAAAATCGTTATACCACTTGAGGTAAAACCGTTTCCAGCCGCGCCTGAAGAATGAATTGAAACCCGCATCATTGTATTTGTCTGAGCCCTGGATCAATTCTTCCCGTTCCAATTTAAGCGCTTCATCGCGTATCACCTGCCAGTTTTCGCGCAGATCAACGAGTTGCGGGAAGTTAGCTGTGCTGATATAAGGCTTGTTCTCAACTCCTGACAGAGCGTACATCGGAATATTGATGGGCGCCATAAAGGTAGAGTGATCGGTAAGCTGGCGGAAAAATTTATACCGCACTTTGCCACGATAGTGTACGATCACTGTAGAAATGATCAGTGTGTATAAGATGATGAATTTTACCGAAACCAACTCGGCTAAAACTTGATCCATGTTGACGGGATATCAGGCCAAAAATATCAAATTGAACGATTTTTTGATAAAATAATTCTTTGGCGCGTGATTTTTTACAAAGCACTTACTAAATCAGGAATGGTGGTAGGGTTCGCCCTTGATAATGGTAAAAGCACGGTAAAGCTGCTCGGTGAAAAAGAGACGAACCATCTGGTGGGAGAAAGTCATGCGCGAAAGCGCTATTTTATCATTCGCCCTGCGGTAAACGCTGTCGTCAAATCCATATGGCCCGCCTACAATAAAAACGAGATTGCTTACCGAGCTGAGCGCTTTTTTATCCAGGTATTCGGCAAATTGCGGAGAGGTTAGCTGGGTTCCCTTTTCATCAAGCAGGATCACCTGGTCCGTTGGCAGCAATTTCTTCAATATCGTTTCAGCTTCCTTTGTCTTTTGCTGTTCCGGGCTAAGCGCCTTCGTGTTTTTGAGTTCCGGTATCTCCACAAAATCTATCCTGGCATAATGGCGCAGCCTGTTCAGGTATTTGCTGATGCCTTCCCGTAACCAGGCTTCTTCCGTTTTGCCGACTAACAATAAAGTGATCCTCATTAATATGATTTAAATGTTGTAAAGTTGCAATGTTGAAATGTTATCCATACTGCGCTAAGTAATAACCCTGCAACTTTACAACATTTCATCCTTACAACAAAACTAATGGAACAGGAAGTTATAAAAGATTACCAGGAACGCGCCAATATTGCGGCCACCGAGGCCAATAAATATAAGGAACTATCGGATAGCCACTCGCTGGCGAGGCTGGTCGTTTTTGGGCTTTTCATACTGGCCGTGGTGATCTCGGTGAATGTTAACAGCCTCATCCTGCTTGCCGTTTCGGCGCTGGTGCTCACGGGTTGTTTTAGCTGGATAGTCAACAGGCAGAATCAATATGATAGATTAAAGGAATATTTTCTCTCCATCAAAAATGTCTGCGAAAATGAGATCCGTACGATCCTGTTCCAGGGAAACATCTATCCGGATGGTTCGCCATTTGCCAGCGACGCGCACTATTATACATCCGACCTGGATATTTTCGGACCAAATTCGCTTTTCCATCTCATCAACCGGGCGGCCACGATGCCGGGATACGTGAAACTGGCGGGTTGGCTGAACGATCCCTCGGCAAAGGATATCATATCGCTACGCCAGGAAGCAGTCACAGAGCTAGCCGCGAAGAACGACTGGAAGATACACACCCAGGCCAACCTGGTTTTCTCGCTGAAACAGCCCAGGGACCAGGTAAAAAACCTTTTTGCTTACCTCAGGATACCTGTGGAACTGGAAAACAAACAGTTGCTGAATATCTACAGCCAGCTTGCTCCGTACATCTTGCTGGCGGCCATCATCGTTTCGATCTTTTATGTTCCGGCCAGGTATGCGGCCGCCGTTATAGCATTGGTCAACCTAAGGCTGGTGTACGCGCAATCGAAGGCTATACAGACAACCGACCTGATAGCCGGCAAATTGGGTGCCGCCCTGGGGCATTTTGTGGCCGCTTTTAAAGGCGTAGAGCAGGAAGACTGGCAAGCCGATTATCTAAAAACGCTATCAACCCGCATCAAAAAGGTTGGCGGTAAAACCATTTCCGGGTCCATCAAAGACCTTTCCGTCCTGATCGATAAGCTCAATTACCGGCTTAATGTGGTGGCCGGTGTTATCCTGAATGCATTCCTGCTATGGGATATCCGCCAGATCATCGCTATCGAAAAATGGAAAACCAACAACAGGGAAGATCTTGAGGACGCCTTTGACGTGCTTGCTGAATTTGAAGCGATCATCAGCCTGGCAAGCCTGCGCGTTAATTACCCCGACTGGTGTTTCCCCAAAATAGCTGAAGGTGCGGGCTATACGCTCGCCGCCCAAAATGTCGGTCACCCGCTGATCAAACCGCAGTGGCGTGTCAGCAATAACTATGAATTGAACGATACCCACAAGATAGACATCGTTACCGGCTCAAACATGGCGGGTAAAAGCACGTTTCTGCGTACGCTGGGCATTAATACCGTTTTGGCGCTTTGCGGAGCGCCTGTATGTGCTGCATCAATGACCGTATCCGTAATGACGGTATTAAGCTATATGCGTATAAAAGATTCACTGAACGAAAGCACATCGACTTTCAAGGCTGAACTCGACCGGCTGAAAATGCTGCTCGCGGCGGTTGACGGCGGGCAAAAAATATTCTTCCTTATCGATGAAATGCTGCGCGGTACCAATTCGGCTGATAAATACCTGGGATCAAAGGCCGTTATCGAGCAATTGATCGTGAAACAGGCGGTAGGTATAGTAGCCACGCACGACCTGAAGATAGCCGAACTGGAAAAGCAGCACCCTGATTATATCCGCAACTTTTATTTTGACATAAAGATAGAAGGCGGTGAAATGCTTTTTGATTATAAGATCAAACATGGCGAGTGCAAAACATTTAATGCCTCGCTATTGCTGGAGCAAATAGGCATTCATGTTATCCCGGAATAAGCCTCACCCATCCCGATAGTTATCGGGACCCTGTCCGGTAGAAAGGGGCTTAAAGGTTCTTCTTTGCCAGGAATATTTTGAATTGCTTTCTACATAAAATAAAAAATGTGCAGGTAAATCCTTACCCGCACATTTAAAATATGATTTGTATTTGGTATTAACTTACCTGTTACCAGTGGCGCCACCGGTGCCGCCGGCGCCACCAACACCCTGGTCGCCTTGCTTCATGTCATCATTATTGATCTTATTCTTGTCGGCAGTGAACTTGGTTTTACCGAAGCTGTAGCTAAACGTTAAACCAACCGAACGAAACGGGAAAGCAAAGGTACTGTTTTGGTTCAGCCCCTGGCTTACGGTATGGGTATCAAAGTGTTTGTATTCGGTAAATGGCTCCAATGTATTGATACCTATCGAAGCCTTCTTCTTCAGGAACTGCTTCCGCACACCGGCACCCAATATGCTGAACGCCGGGCTTGTACCCTGGATGGTATGGCGCGGCGCGCTTCCGAAAGCGAACACCTGGGCAATAAAACCGCTTGACAGATCGAGTTCAGCTGAGGCGAAACCGTTGTATTGCCAGTAAGTGCCGGTTTGCGAAAAATACTGCTGATACGCTGCGTATGCGGTAGGATGGTAGGTATAAACATTCAGGTTTGCACGTAAGGTCAATATTTTGAACGGGTTGACGGAACCGAACACGCTGCCGCCAAACGAGTTGTTCAAAGTGGCATTATGGAAAGTACTCAAAGTACCTTGTATATCAGCATCGGGCGCCACAATGTTTTCGATCACGTTAGCGGTATGCCTGTAGTAAACAGACGCACTGATCACAGATGATTTGATGAACGTGGTGTAATCGAATTCTACTGTTTGCGATACTTCCGGCGATAATTGCGGGTTACCTTCCGATTGCGCCTTTTTATTGGTTTGGTTTACGTAAGGATTCAAAAACTGCAAGCTTGGCCTTGTAATACGCTTACTGTACGCCAGTTTGATGGTTTGTGTGGGTGTGAGCGCCTTTTGTAGGGTAAGGCTTGGAATTAATGTATTATAACCCTGGTTAACGGGCGGCAGGTCAGTTTCTGCCAGCGAATTGGCCGCCCCGTTGATAGAGGTATATTCCTCCCGGATACCAGGCATTAAAGTAAAGCCTTTGGGCAGGGTAATGGTGCCCACAACATAGCCTGCGGTTACGTATTGGTTATAATCATAAACGCTGGAATTTTGCGGATCAAACTCAAGACTGGTGGAATGGGGAGCCACCGGGCTAAAAATATCCGAATTGCTGCTCAGCTTCCTGATGATCTGTTTGCCCCCTATTTCCAGCTTAAACATTTTGCTGACCGGATTGGTGTAGTCGGCCTGAAATGTATATTCATTATTTAAGCCATTGATGTTGTTACCCAGGTTGTCAAGATTCTGCTTATCCAGTATCGAATCGGCCGAAGCAATATAAGTGTTTGTATAATCCTGAACGATCTTACTGTGGCTCCACTGGGTTGACAGGTCAAGTTCTTCTCCTTCCTTCTTGAATTTATGGGTATAATCCAGGTTCCAGTCAAAACCGCCAAAGGTATTATGACCAAAACTGTTGCTTGAATACGCAGAATTATTTAAAGCGTCATTAAAATCTGTGTAAGTATTCTGGGTAGTACTGTTAGGATCAAACCCGCCCTGGTTCAGGCGAATATTGGTATGCAGGCTGTTGAACGCATTGAAGTCGTAATTAGCGGAAACATTGCCAATGCCACCATGCCTTTTCAGGTAGGTAGAGCCATCTGAACCATTCGCAAAATGCGCGGCGCCGGTAGTAACTTCGTTATTAAAGGTACTTAACGAAGTTTGTGGCCAGGTAAGGTTACCACCTGCATTCATGCTCAGGCTGAAACGGTTCTTGTTATAGTTCAGGTTGATGTTACCATTGTTCTGGCGTGTACCCACACCGCCGCTGACAGAACCGCTGAAACCTGTCATATTCTTTTGCTTGGTGATGATGTTGATGATACCTGCAGAGCCTTCAGCGTCATATTTAGCCGAAGGCGAAGTGATCACCTCGATGCTCTTGATCTGATCGGCAGGAATGGTCTTCAATACGTCAGACAAGCTGGCCGAGGTAGCGCCGGAAGGCTTACCGTTGATCAGTACGCGTACGTTTTGGTCGCCACGTAAGGACACGTTACCATTAAGATCGACCGCTACCAATGGCACCTTCTGCAGCACATCGGTCGCGTTGCCGCCGGCTGCGGTAAGGTCCTTTTCGGCGTTGTAGACGATCTTATCGATCTTGTTCTCGATCAATGGCGCCTGGGCGGTAACGGAAACTTCTTTCAGCGTCTTGGCACCCGAACCAACTATGATCTGGCCCATGTTGTTATCCGGTTTAGCGGCTGTAGTCGATACACCGCCTACAAATTTTTCGGGATAACCCACATAAGTGATGCGTATCTTATAATCGCCGGGGTGTACACCGTCAATTTTAAAATTGCCTTTGTCGTCCGTCAAAACGCCGTTGACAGGCGATTTACCGGTTGCGCGAAAAAGCGCCACCGAAGCATAGCCCAGCGGTTGTTTAGTAATGGAGTCGATCAGCGTTCCGGAAATTTTTCCGACAATCGTCGGCCCCCCTCCTACACCGATTTGCGCTTTAGCAGTAATAAAAGAGCATATTATTATAAAAAATAGTAGTAATCGTTTCATTTGCTGTTGTTTTGGTAATTTGAGGCGAAAGCAGATGAAATGTTACAGGCAAATGCCCCTTTTTTTGTCATAAGCATGTAACTGTCATCAAATCGTTACATGTTCTTAGTGTAAAAAGTACATACGTCTGTTACGCCGGTTTATTTGTTTGTTGTAACAATCGGGGTATGTGGAATTGGACAATAGAAAAAATAACCAATACGTCATGGGGAACGAAGCCATCTCTGAATTGTGCCAGTTAATGAACCGGTATTATATCATTGAACAAAGGCAGTGGGGCTTTTCGTTCGATAGGAACATCTTTTACATTTGATTTGCATGTGTAGAGATGGCTTCGTTCCTCGCCATGACAGCTTTTTTAAATAACAATATTCACTATCCGTCCCTTCACAACGATCATTTTCTTTGGCGTTTTGCCATCGAGATATTTCTGGACGTCGGCGCTGGCTAAAACAAAATCCTCTATTTCCTTAGCCTCAAGCGCCAGCGACATATTGAGGTTCAGTTTCATTTTGCCGTTGATGGAAATAGGATACGCGTATTCATCTTCAACCAAATATTCGGGATTGAATTTTGGATAATCGGCATAAGATAATGTACCCGCCTCATTGCCCAATAACACCCACAACTCCTCGCATATATGCGGCGCATATGGTGAAAGCACTACCACCAAATCCTCTAATATCGCGCGTTTGTTGCATTTCAGATCGGTCAACTCATTTACCGCGATCATAAAGCTGGATACGGAAGTATTGAACGAAAAACGGTCTATATCTTCCTCTACTTTACGAATGATCTTATGCAGCGATTTCAGTTCCGCTTTAGACGGTGCCTCATCCGATAAGCGGAAATTGAACTGCTCGTCATGAAATAATTTCCAGAACTTGCGTAGGAACTTGAATACACCTTCAATGCCGTTGGTGTTCCAGGGTTTGCTTTGTTCCAGCGGGCCGAGGAACATCTCGTACATACGTAACGTATCGGCGCCATATCGCCCAACCAGCACATCCGGGTTTACCACGTTGTACTTGGATTTCGACATCTTTTCGATCTCGACGCCGCATACATATTTGCCATTCTCCAGGATAAATTCGGCATCATTATATTCTTCGCGCCAAGCTTTGAATTTGTCTATATCTAAAATATCGTTCTCAACAATATTTACATCCACATGCAATTCGGATGTTTTATACTGTTTTATCAGGCCATGAGATACGAACGTATTGGTACCGCGTCCCTCGTCATCGATGAGGCGGTATACAAAATTGCTCCTCCCCTGTATATGCCCCTGGTTAATCAATTTTTTGAAGGGTTCCTCTTCGGGCACTAAACCCAGGTCCTTCAAAAATTTGTTCCAGAAACGGCTGTACAGCAAATGCCCGGTGGCGTGTTCCGAACCACCTATATACAGGTCGACGTCTTTCCAATAATCTATAGCCTGTTTGGATGCAAATTCATGATCGTTCCGCGCATCCATATACCGGTACCAATACCAGCTTGAACCCGCCCAGCCGGGCATGGTAGAAAGTTCGTATTCGTATGTCTCACCCCGGCCCTCTCCAAAGGAGAGGGAGTCTCCCAACCCGGCATTTGAAGTCCTCTCCGTTGGAGAGGATTTAAGTGAGGCCCCGGCTGGCCTGTATTTCCAGTTCTCTGCCCTGCCTAAAGGCGGCTCGCCGCTTTCAGTCGGCAAATATTTGTCAACTTCCGGCAAAACCAAAGGCAGATCCTTTTCTTCGATCAAATGCGGCAGGCCGTCTTTAAAGTAAACCGGCACCGGTTCGCCCCAGTAACGCTGGCGGCCGAAAATGGCATCACGCATGCGGTAATTGATCCTGGCTTTACCCATTCCCTTTTCTTCGAGGAACGCGATAACTTTCGCCGTGCCGTCCTTGTAATTCAGCCCGTTCATAAAATCCGAATTGATATACCGGCCCTCTTTGGTTGGATCGGCTTCGGTTTCAATGTTTTGTATGTCCATGATAGGCACTACCGGCAAACCGAAATGTTTAGCAAACAAGTAATCGCGCTGGTCGCCTGATGGCACGGCCATTACCGCGCCGGTACCGTAGCCGGCCAATACATAGTCCGCGATATAGATAGGCACTTTCTCATTATTCACCGGGTTGATCACATAGCTGCCCGTAAATGCCCCTGACACCGTTTTGGCATCGGCCAGCCGATCCAGTTCAGATTTCTTTTTCGTTTGAGCGATATAGGCGTCGATCTCCGTCCTTTGCTCCGGTGTGGTCAACGACGGCACCAACTCATGTTCCGGCGCCAATGCCATAAAAGTGACCCCGAAAATGGTATCGACACGGGTGGTGAAGACCTCGATGTTGTGAGTTGTGAGTTGTGAGTGGTGAGTGGCCTTTTCGATCGGAAATTTCACTGACGCACCAATACTCTTCCCTATCCAGTTCTTTTGCATTTCGGTGACCGGATCGGGCCAGTCGATGGTATCCAGGCCCTGCAATAAGCGTTCGGCATAAGCAGTGATGCGCATGCTCCATTGCATCATTTTTTTTTGCTCCACCGGGTACCCGCCGCGCTCGCTGAAACCGTCCTTTACCTCGTCATTGGCTAATACAGTTCCCAGCGCCGGGCACCAGTTCACCGTGCTTTCGCGTAAATAGGTCAGCCGGTATTTTAAAAGTTCGGCTTGTTTTTCATCATGGCTTAAAGCCTTCCATTCGTCCGCCGAAAAGCTTTTTACTTCTTCATCACAAACCGCGTCGATACCGGCAGATCCGTTTTGCTCAAAATGCCTGACCAGTTTTTCGATACTTTCAGCCTTATCCGCAGCCTTGTTATACCAGGAGTTAAACAACTGCATGAAAATCCACTGCGTCCATTTGTAATAATCGGGCGAGCTGGTACGCACTTCGCGGCTCCAGTCGAACGAAAAGCCCAGCTGGTCCAGTTGACGGCGATAGGTATTGATATTTGCCTCGGTAGTGATAGCCGGATGCTGCCCCGTTTGTATCGCGTATTGCTCTGCCGGTAAGCCAAAACTATCGTAACCCATGGGGTGCAAAACGTTGAAACCGCGCAGGCGCTTATACCTCGAGAAAATATCGGATGCGATATAGCCCAGCGGGTGCCCCACATGCAAGCCCGCGCCCGAAGGGTACGGAAACATATCCAGCACGTAGTATTTGGGCTTTGATGCCCCGATAGCCATCGGGGGATTATCAGCCTTAAAGGTTTGATGATCGGCCCAAAACTTTTGCCACTTTTGCTCTATCTCTTTAAATTGGTAGTCCATCCGGTATCTCGCTTTTTCGAGGTGGCGAAGTTACGAAATTAGTTGATTAGGTTGATTGGTTAAGTGGTTGATTGAGTTAAGTGGTTGATTGAGTTGTTGTGGCCTAACTTAATCCAACTTATTCAACCATTCAACCCCCTCTTCCACAAATTGCTGCCATACCGCATCTGGCTGCCAGATGTTCGCGACAAAATCATCCATTTCGTCCTGGCCGAATTGCTTCGTAGCCAAAAGGTATAAGCCGGTAAAGCACGACGCACGGTAATTGGCGGCGCAATGCACCAATATCTTTTCGTTCTGGTGTTGCGCCATTAGCGCCAGGAAATCTTCCAGTTCCTGAACTTGCGGGCGATCAAATTGTACGGGGATGTGATGATAGGTCAGCCCCAAACCGGCTACGGAAGCTGCCTCATCGGGCAGGGAATATTTTGTACCGGTCAACCCCAGGTTGATGATCACTTTATAGCCTTGTTTCGTTAAGTCCTGTAGCTGTTCTTCAGTAGGCTGACCTGAGCAGGCCAATTGATCATTAACCTGGAGAAAATTGTAAATGGGCCGCATAGGGCAAAGTTAGATGCCCCTGCTGTCAAATTAAAGTAAATATATACAGCAAATGCATCTAAGGTATTAACAAAAAAATGCTT